>Ga0114997_10000389_pt1 | contig 35639 bp, 35 predicted proteins | sample ArcticOcean_MG_C_2_FD_87045 | JGI IMG/M metagenome (GOLD analysis project Ga0114997, IMG submission 87045) | Marine microbial communities from western Arctic Ocean - ArcticOcean_MG_CB4_136 | ecosystem: Environmental > Aquatic > Marine > Oceanic | place: Arctic Ocean: Canada Basin | collected... | reverse complement strand
GGCGGGTGCAGAGTTTATTGTAATGGTATGTGGCGACATAATGACAATGCCTGGACTGCCAAAAGTACCAGCTGCTGAAAAAATTGATCTGGATGAAAATGGTAATATCATTGGTTTATTCTAAAAAAAGTGTCACGAGTTTTAAATTTTTTAAATAACAGGATTTCTTTTTTCATATTATTTGTAGCCTTTCTTAATATTTCTATGATGGGCCCAGAAAATATCCCTGTAAAAGATTTGATTCTTGCATTTGATATAACCAGTATCTTCAATATTTTTTTGCAATCAGAAAGTTTCTATAGAATACCCGATACCCCGCTAAGATTTTTAGTCTTTATTATTTCAATTATTTTTTTTATTTTGATGATTAATAAAAAAATTGAGATAAAAAAGTGCCCAAGAATATTTATAACGACATTACCAATAATAATTCATCTCTTCATATTAACGCTATTAACAACAGATGGTTTTTATAATTATTCTGCAATCCTTATAGTTTTACTATCGTTCTACTATAGTTTATTTTATAGTAAAAATAATTTATCTTCTTTAGAAAAGTTGTTTCTTTTAAGCTATCTTGCTATGTTTCTAATCCCATTTTGGTCATCCATGATACATCAAACTAGCTTTTCTGAAATTGATAACTATATAAGATTTATTCTAGTCATCCCTGTTTATCTTACTTTACGTGAAGTTCAGATACCGATGGATAATTTTATTAATATTGTCAACTTATCATCTATCTTGATTGGTTTATGTGCGCTTTATTGCATCATCATTTTAAATGAAACTAGAGTCAGAGGCTTTACAAGTTCTGCGATAATATTTGGGAATATATCATTGGTATTTTTTATGTTTTCTTTTTTATCAATTTCAAGATACATAGGTAATAACAAAAATATTTTTTTCCCCCTCATTGCTTCTGGAGCTGCATTCTTTGCCTGGGCAAGCACCGGATCTAGAGGTTCAGTATTATTAGTTTTAGTATTTTTATTTTTACTATTCACTAAACCTTTTAAGAATTTAATGATTATCCCTAAAAGTGCGAATATTATTTTTTTACTAATTATTACTACAATTTTCATAAGTTCACCTATTGTCTCAAGATCTATTGACTCTTATGGGACTACTTATAATTATATAACAGAGGGCAGCGAACATCATTGGAAGCATTCTAATAGCATCGTGCCTAGGTTAAATATTTGGAAAGGTTCTATTGTTTTAATAAATGAGAATACAGTTAAAGGAGTAGGCCTAACAAACTTTAATAATTCGCTGAATGAGCAGATTAAATTAAAAAATATACAACCAATTCGTGCTTTATCTAATGATCTAACTGATGGTCAAAATCATGCCCATAATCAATTTCTTGATACTTTTGTTAAAACTGGTGTATTTGGATTTTTTACATTAATTTTCTTCATGATTATCCATTTATATTTTTTTTACCATAGACACTATCAGTCTAAAAATAATGGAGATACTGGTTTATTATCACTTTTTGGTATTGTATCTGTGGTTGGATATATCTGCTATATGTTCACTAATAGCGTGTTTTCTCATCAGCTGTCAACCTTATTCATGATACTTTTATTTATTATTTTATCGGGTATGATAACTAATAAATCAGGAAAACATTCGATATGAAAATTACAATTATTGGAACAGGTTATGTTGGCCTAGTAACAGGAGCTTGTTTTGCAGAAATAGGACATGATGTTATGTGTCTGGATAATAATAAGAGAAAAATAAATAATTTAAAAAAAGGCATTCTTCCTATTTATGAGAATAATCTTGAGAGAGTTGTAATGTTTAATTTAAAAGAAAAAAGGTTAAATTTTACAACATCTATTAAAGATTCAATGAAATTTTCTAATATAGTTTTTATAGCAGTTGATACGCCACAAAAGAAAAATGGGGAGGCTGACTTAACATCTATAAAAAATGTTTGTATCGATATTGCAAAATATATTGAACCTGGAACAATTCTTGTTCAGAAATCAACAGTACCAGTGGGTACTTCTGAATATATAAAAGGAATTATTAACAAAAACTTATCTAAATCTAGAAAATCTATCCCTTTCTCTATTGTGTCTAATCCTGAATTCTTAAAAGAAGGAACTGCCGTTGATGACTTTATGAAACCTGATCGAATAATTATTGGGCTAAATGATGATTCACTAAAAGATCTATTTAAAAGTATTTATTTACCGCTTGATAGAAAATTTAATAAGATTCAATTTATGGATGTGAAGTCTGCAGAATTGACTAAGTATGCATCTAATGCAATGTTAGCAACTAAAATTAGCTTTATTAATGAACTCGCAAACATAGCGGATTGCCTAGGTGTTGATATTGAAAATGTAAGAAAGGGAATGGGCGCTGATAAACGAATTGGATATGAGTTCTTGTATCCAGGTTGCGGGTATGGAGGTTCATGTTTTCCAAAAGATATCAGTGCGTTAATTTACTCAGCTGAAAAAAAATCATATAAACCTAATTTGCTAAAAGCGGTAGACAAACTTAATAATGACCAAAAGTCAGTCTTGTCTCAAAAAATTTCCAAATATTTTAAAAACAAATTAAATAATAAAACTGTTGCTGTTTGGGGTCTTGCATTTAAGCCAAATACAGATGATGTTCGCTTTGCAGCAAGTATGGTTACAATTAACTATCTTTTAAGTAAAGGCGCTACTGTTAAAGCATATGATCCAATTGCTAGTCTTAAGAGCTTAGTCGACAAAAAATATAAAAAATATTCCGAAGTTAAATCAGCTCAATCAGCTATAAACAGAGTAGATGCATTGATTATTTGTACAGAATGGAAAGAATTTTGGTCGATCGACCCAAGTCTATTCATTAAGAAAATGTCTAAAGCTGTTATTTTTGACGGTAGAAATATCTATGACCCAAAAGTAATGAGGGATTCGAACATTGATTATTTTGCAATTGGTAGAGGAATGAAGCAAAAATAGCTTGTAATTAGGACTCTGCAACGAATATACTGTGTTCAGGGGTCGAACGCACTATGTGGTTAATTGCAAAAACAAAGGCAAATCAAGAAAAAAGGGCACAAGTTAATCTAGAAAATCAAAATTTCACCGTATTTTTACCATATATTGAGCGAAAAACCTTTAAAAAGAGTTCATGGGTATCTGGGAAGGAGCTTCTGTTTCATGGCTACATATTCATTGGGATAAGTAATAGTGGGCAAAATATTTCTAAAATCAATAATACAATCGGTGTATCTAAATTACTTGTAGATCGCCTAAGTCATGCCGCACAAGTTGTCCCGGAAAATATAGTTTCTGAGATTAGAATGAGAACAAAAGTTAGCTCAAATCATCTAGATGACATTAAAATCAACGATAAACTACAAATAACTAATGGTTCACAGAATTCATTATCTGCCATATTTATAGAAAAATGCACACATAATCGCTCTAAAGTATTGATTAATATACTTAATAGCCCACGAGAAGTAATTATATCTAATTCAGATCTTCAATTATCTCTACAATAATCATTTGTTAAATCCTTGTTATCTATTATACTGTTCATAGTCTGAACGCATAAATGCGTGCGGTAGCCTGCCTGGATAAAAATAATTAAACATAATATATATATAATTGCTGAAATTGGTGTAAACCATAATGGTTCTTTTGCGAATGCAAAAAAAATGATTTCTGCAGCAAAAAAATCTGGGGCAAACGCGGTTAAGTTTCAGAACTTTGTACCAGAAGAAATGACGTTAAAATCAACAGAAAAAGCACTTTACCAGAAGAATACGACTGGTATTGAAGAGTCTCATCATGAGATGCTTAAAAAATATACATTAAAAGAGATTGAGTATAAAAAATTAAAAGATTTTTCAAAAAAAAATAAAATAGATTTTATTTCAACACCTTTTGATTTTAAAAGTTTACAATTTCTTTTAAACAAATTAAATTTAAAAAGAATCAAAGTATCATCTACTGATGTTAATAATATTCCTTTATTAATAAAAATTGGAGAATCAAATGTAGAGGTAATAATATCTAGTGGCATGAGCACTATTGATGATGTTGATCTCGCTCTATCAGCCCTATCATTTGGCAATAAAAAATATAAAAAAATTTTTGATATAGACAAACACAAATCTTTTTATATAAAAAATAAAAATTATCTTAAAAATAAAGTCACATTAATGCATTGCACATCCGAGTATCCAGCGCCCGCAGAAGAATTGAATCTTAGTGTATTAGAAACATATAGGAATAGGTATAAGATAAAAGTAGGCTATTCTGACCATTCTTGCAATGAGCTAACCCCGGTTATCGCAACCTCGCTGGGTATATCTGCGATAGAAGTACATGTAACAATTGATAAAAACATGAAAGGGCCAGACCATTTAAGCTCTCTTCATTTTAATGAATTTAAAAAGTATGTCGATAATATTAGAGAATGCGAAATAATGCTGGGCAGTAGTGAAAAAATTATTACTAGGTCAGAAAAGAAAAATATTGCTGTTGCTCGAAAAAGCTTAGTCCTGAATGATGATCTTAAAAAAGGCGAGAGGTTGACGGAGAAAAATCTTACCCTAAAAAGACCCGGGAATGGAATATCTCCAGTATATTATTATAAATATCTCAACAAAAGAGTAAAAATAAATTTAAAGAAAAATACTCTGTTAAAGAAAGGGGAAGTGTAGACTAATATGAATATATCAGTAGTAATACCATATTATAATGAATCCTTAACTCTTGAAAAAACATTGAATGCGTTGGCCAATCAAACACTGAAACCTTTTGAGATAATATTCGTTGATTCAGGTTCAAATGATCATTCTCCTTCAGTCATTAAGGGTTTTATTAAAAAGCATCATATTAAAAATATTATATTGTTAACATCTGGTGAAATGAGTCCTAGTACGTCAATAAATTTAGGTGTTAAAAAATCATCATCTGACTTAGTGGCATATATTGACTGTGGTTTAGAAATACCTTTGGATTGGTTGGAGAGTAGTTTAAATTTAATGGAAAAGAGTAATGCAGATATTATTTCTCCACAGATATATACCATGGGCAAAGAATTAATTGATAAAGCGTTTGTTTCCCATACATATGGATACGATTATTACCGGCCTTGCTTTACGGGCTCATTAATGAAGAAAATTCTTATCGAGAAAGTAAATTATTTTCTACCCAATGCTAGGGCAAGCTATGATATCGATTTTATTAAAAAAATTAATACATTGAATGCTAAGCGTATTATCAACAGAGAGTCCGCATTGAAATATTTCGGAACTAATTATTCCAGATCTTTTATATCTGGAATATGGAAAATTTCTGCATATTCTGAAAATGGATGGAGAGTAAAAGGTGATATAAAACCATATTTTTATCTCACAACATTGTTAATTTTATTGGTAGGGCTATATTTAGAGTATGGAATGATGATTTTGATATCTTATTTTTTGATTAGAGGTTATTTTATTCCATTATTTAAATCCTCTCGTAATATTTGGAAAGAATTTAAATTATTCTTTATTCTTCCTGTCGCTGGATTTGTAATAGATTTTTCTAGAATTGCCGGATATTTATTTATCCATAAAATAGTTTCGCTAAAGTGGGAATAACTTGATTAAAAGAAAAATTAAAGCATTGATAAACTTAATTTATGATTACTATCTCGCCATTAGGATTTCATTCATGAATAAAAAAGATAAGTTTTCATACATTTATAAAACTAAATATTGGCAAGGTAATGGGAATGGTTCATTGTCCGGAGGTGGCTCAAATGAAGTTTCAACAAATATCTTCATAGGTGAGTTAAAAAAATTTATTATAGCTAATAAGGTGACGTCATTAGTTGATATTCCATGTGGTGACTGGGAATGGATGTCTACAGTTGATTTAAATAATATAAATTATACAGGATGTGATGTAGTACCAGATCTCATTAAATCTAATAATAAAATCTTTAAAAGATCTAACGTAAGTTTTCTGGTTAAAAATTTAATTAATGAAGAGCTACCAAAATCAGATTTAATTATCATTAGAGACTTGCTAGTTCATTTAGATGATAGCGATATAGTTAAATGTTTGCATAATATAAAAAAAACAGGTTACAAATATATTGGCATTACAAATTATTTAAATTTAGAAAAAAACAAAAAGAGGTTGTTGGGTGACTATCTAAGGTTTGGCGATAAATGGAGAGCAATAAATTTAACAAAAGAGCCTTATAATTTGCCCGAACCTATGCTCAATCTATCAGACAAAAACAATCTAACAGAAATAGATAAAGACAAGTATATATCTATCTGGAAAAATGAAAACTTTAGTTTATCAAATATTAATATTAAATCATGACTAATAAGCATAGCAAAGAAGAGTATAAATATGAAGATCTTGATCTTTTGAGACACTTACAAGAAAAACAAGATGTCAGTCAAAGAGAGTTAGCTCAGAAGATGGGCATTAGCTTGGGGAAAATTAATTTCATACTTAACGCTCTAATCAAGAAAGGCATTATAAAAGTACAAAATTTTAGAAATAATAAGAATAAGCTGGCATACACTTATTACCTGACTACAGCAGGTATCAATGAAAAAGCTGCTTTAACTGTTAAATTTTTTAAAAGAAAATTAAATGATTATGATATAATTAAAAAAGAGCTTGCTGAATTAGAAGAAGATATGAAAAAAATTAATGTTTCCGAGATAAAAGTACACGATGAATGAGCATTTAGATCTTGCCAATATAATTAAAGGTTATTATGAGAATAAAGCAAGACTAGTGTCTATTGTGTTAGCTGTATTTATTTTTTTTATCATTTATGCTTTTTCAATCCCTAATACGTATAAAGCTGAAATATATCTGGTTCCACCTGAAGAAAAATATGTTCAGCCATTAAATTATTTTGCCACACAGATAGCAAAAGATAGTCAGTTGATTCTCGAGCAAAAATTTATTTATTTTAGTTTCATGAAAAATGCACAATCTAGAAAGTATCAAAGAAAATATTTTTATGAGAATGAGTTATATAATTATTTCCCTAATGAAGAAGATAGAGAAGAAATCTTTAAAGAACACTTTTATGATAACTTCAGGTTTGGGTTAGAATCAAAATTTGTTTCTAGGGATATTAGACAGGAAGATTTTTTAAATGTTTCTTTTGTGCATACAGACCCTGAATTAGCTTCTAAATGGCTAAATGGTTTTATAAAAATGGTTGAACGCGAAACTTCTAAAAATATAGTAGATGGGGTCAATGCATCGATCAACAATTATAGTCGAAAAATTCAATCTTCAATAGATAGTAAAAGAAAGTTAGCAAAAAAGATCAAATTAGATAAAATTATCCAGCTTAAGGAGGCGTTATTAACTGCAGAAAAACTAAATATAGTAGCTCCATCTAATGTAAACCTTACTAGACAATCAATTTTTATGGATGATGGAGGAGATACAGGCCCAACACAACTAACAGAAATGCCCCTGTATCTATTGGGAAGTGATGCGTTGAAATCACAAATAAATAGTTTGGAAACAAGAATTTCGGATGATCCATTTATACCAAAGCTACGGAATTTGGAAGAAGCGTTAGATGCAACATCTCTGATAAAAGTGTCTTACTCTGATGTTAAAGTTGCAGAAATTGATCAACTATCAATAGTTCCCAAGAAGAAATATGCTCCAAAAAGATCCTTAATGCTTGCCTTAGGCCTGTTTTTAGGTATTTTATTAGCATTCCTGAACCTTTTATTTATTCTCTTTAGAAAACATCAAGATTAATAACATAATACAACTCTATTATATATATCTACTATAAATGACTAATATCCTCAATTTATTTGACAGGAAAGATAAATTAAATCTATTTTTTCTGCTCTTATTATTTATTTCTTCTGGAGTAATTGAAGTTCTTGGCATAGCTTCTGTGGCACCCTTTATAGCACTATTAACTAAACCTGAGTATTTAATTAATAATGAGTTGTATATGAGTATTATCAATGCATATCAATTAACTAATTTAGATGCAACGGTTCTAATGGGGTCTCTTGTTATTATATTATTTGCCACAAGTAACATTATTACGGCATATACATTATGGAAGACAGTCTCATTTACAGCCTCACAACAACATAAAATATCAATGATAGTTATGAAAAAATATTTATATCAGCCTTATGAATTTTATACAAAAAATTCTTCATCATATATAAGTAAAAATATTTTACATGAAACCGGGATAATGTGTGATCTAGTTATTCTGCCATCTCTCCAATTTGTGTCAAAATGTGCCGTAGTAGCATCTGTTTCGGTATTTTTGTTATATATAAATTACCAAATATTTATCGGAACTATAATGATTTTAGCAATAATATATATATTAATTTATTCTAAGATTAAAAGATTGCTTTTAAATTATGGTGAAAATAAAGTCTTAATGAATAAAGATAAGTATAAGTATGTAAATGATGCATTTACAGATATTAAAAATATTAAATTTTACTCAGCAGAACAGTCTTACTTAAGTTTATTTAGCGATCCAACTAAGCAGTTTGCAGAACTAACTGCCAAAAGTACCTTACTTTCAGTTTTACCCAGATATATTCTTGAGGTGGTAGCTTTTGGGGGTATTTTGACCGTTTTAGTTTACTTCTTATCCAAAGACTATAACTTAATTGCTCAATCTCCAGTGATAGGAGTTTTTATTATTGCAGCATACAGGGCGTTGCCTTTATTGCAGCAAATTTACCAGAATTTTGCAATTTATAAGTTTAATTCACCAGTTGTTGAAATCATTAAAAATATATACGGTTTATCAATTAAAAAAAATATTGATAGGACTGAAATTAATTTCTCAAAGAATATTCTCTTAAAAGATATTGCATTCTCATATGATGATAAAAGAATTCTTTCCAATATAAACTTGGAAATTAAAAAATCTAATATTATCGCAATAGTGGGGGAAAGCGGATTAGGAAAAACTACATTGATTGATATTATTTTAGGGTTTCATACAAGCTTTGATGGGAAAATATTCGCTGATGATATTTTATTAAATAATGAAAACCTTATTAGCCTAAGAAAAAAAATTGGCTATGTTTCCCAAGATATGTCCTTAACCAATATGTCATTGGAAAATAATGTTGCCTTTGGCGTCAAGAAATCAGATATTGATTATGATATGCTAACTAAAATATTGGCAGTTGTTGAGTTAGACAATTTTGTTGCTTCATTAGATCAAAAATATGAATCTATCTTAGCCGAAAGAGGAATGGATATAAGCGGTGGACAGAAGCAGAGAATTTTATTAGCTCGAGCGCTGTATAGAAGGCCAGAAATATTAATATTAGATGAGACAACTAGTTCGTTTAACGAAGAACTTGAGAATAAAATTATTGAAAATATTAAGAAATATTTGCCTGATATCACAATTGTTCTAATCACGCATAGATTATCATCTCTTAAATATTGTAATAATGTTTTTAGGTTGTCTAAGAATAAAATATCTGAAATTATAAATAACTAATGGATAAAAAGAGATGAGTATATCAAAAAATAAAAAAATATTAGTGACTGGTGCCGATGGATTTATAGGATCACACTTAGTTAACAAACTTATAAGTCTTGGTCATGATGTGAGAGCCATGACAATGTATAATTCTTTTAATAATTGGGGCTGGCTTGACACCTTTGATAAGAGGTTATTAAGAAAAATAGAAGTGGTTTCTGGAGATATCCGAGATAAAAAATTTGTAACAGATTCATGTAAAGATATTGATGTGATTTTTCATCTAGCATCACTAATTGCAATACCATATTCTTATAAATCACCATACTCGTATGTTTCTACAAATATAGAAGGAACACTAAATATTCTAGAAGCCGCTCTTAATTTTGAAATAGAAAATATAGTACATACATCGACCAGCGAGGTTTATGGTGAATCTAATACAATTGCAATTTCTGAAGAATCAAAATCAATAGCCAGATCACCATACTCTGCAACTAAAATTGGAGCGGATCAGCTTGCTTACTCTTACTATAGTACATTCGGATTGCCTGTATCGACTATAAGACCTTTTAACACATATGGTCCAAGGCAGTCATCAAGAGCAATTATACCTACCATAATCACTCAGTTATTATCAGATAATTATACTATCAAGCTAGGATCCCTTGATCCGACAAGAGATTTTTGTTTTGTAGAAGATACTGTGTCAGGGTTTCTATCAGTGGCTTCTAATAAAAAAAGTATTGGTGAGGTTATTAATATTGGCTCAGGATATGAAATATCTATTAAAGACCTGGTTTCGATGATTGGAGATATTATGGATATTAAAATAACTATAAAATCAGATAAAAATAGAATTAGACCGAAAGGTGGTGAAGTCGATAGATTAAGAGCTAATATAAATAAGGCAAAAAAAATATTAAAATGGGAGCCGGGTTATAAGGGTAAAGCTGGTCTAAAAAATGGATTAGAAAAAACAATAGAATGGTTTAAAGATGATGAAAATAGTAAGCAATATAAAACTAATATATATAACGTATGATACAAGAAATTAATCGCTTGGCTGATAATATTAAATTATTACTTAGACCATATGGCAGGAATCATAATGTCCATGAGCCATACTTTGACGAGAACTCTATAAGTAATATAAAAAAGTGTATAAAATCATCATATGTTTCGACATCAGGTCAATATGTTACTGATTTCAAGAAAAAATTATCCCTGACGATAGGGTCTCCTAGAGTAGTACTTACAAGTTCTGGAACTGCTTCGTTACACTTAGCCTTAAATGTTATTGGGATTGAGGGCAAAGAAGTATTACTGCCGTCAATGACATTTGTTGCAACTACAAATTCTATTAAATATAATCATGGCATTCCTCATTTTATTGATGTAGAAAAAGAAAATGTAAATATTGATTCAGTAAAACTTGAAAAATATTTAAAATTAATTTCAGTTATAAAAGATAATCGTTGTTATAACAAGAACACCAAAAAAGAAATTAAATGCTTAATACTTGTCCATGCGTTTGGCAATCCAGCAGATATCAATAAGATACAAAAAATATGTAAAAAATATTATCTAGAAATAGTTGAAGATGCTGCAGGAGCGCTAGGCTCAAAGTTTAGGAGTAAACATGTTGGGACATTTGGAAGATTCGGAATTATTAGCTTTAATGGAAATAAGATAATTACAACGGGAATGGGTGGAGCTATTATTTGTAAAAATAACTCAGATTATAAGAAAATTGCGCATCTTTCATCTACAGCAAGAATACAGCATTCATGGAAAATTGAACATAATGAGATTGGTTATAATTACAGAATGGCAAATTTAAATGCGTCGTTAGGAGTATCGCAGCTCAAATCATTGAATAAGTTTATCAAAAATAAAAAAAAACTTCATCTCATGTATTTAAAATTATCTAAAGATAATGATTTGTTTGATATTTTAGAAAATACTAATGGAAATTCTAACTATTGGCTTAATAATTTAATTTTAAAACCAAAATATAAAAAATTTAAAGTAAAATTAATAAAGAGATTGCATAAAAATAATATATTTGTTCGTGAGCTTTGGACTCCTCAGCACATGTTGCCAATGTATAAAAAATGTGAATCTTCAAATCTAGATAATACTGTTGATTTATGGCAAAGAACTATTAGTTTACCGAGCAGCTTTTATAATGGGTTATAAAAATAAAATCTGTATTATCTCATCGAGTAGAGCAGATTATAATCATCTTTATCCGCTGATGCTTGCTATTAAAAAAACAAAAGATCTTGAATTACAAATCATTGTTACAGGCATGCATCTAATTAGAAAGCATGGTATGACCTACAAGGAGATTGAGAATGATAAATTTTTTATAGATCGCAAAGTTCCTTCTAAACAAAAAACTGCTTCAGCTAATTCATTAGTAGAGGCAATGGCAACAGAGTTAAAAGGAATGGCGGCTGCATTTAATCAGCTTAAGCCAGACTTAGTTATAATTTTAGGTGACCGCTATGATATTTTTCCTGCAGCAATTGCTACTCATATTTTACAAATTCCACTTGCTCACATACATGGAGGAGAAGTTACCTCGGGAGTAATTGATGACGGGATAAGGCACTCAATCAGTAAACTTGCAAATTTGCATTTTGTGGCAACGAATGAGTTTAAGAATAGATTAATATCTATGGGTGAAGAAAATAAATCTATTGTTAATATTGGCTCATTGGCAGTTCAGGGTAATAAGAGCATTAAAAAATATAGTAAAATTGATATTCTAAAAAGATTTAATATAATCAACTATAAGCAATATTTCGTCATTACAGTCCACCCTGAAACTATCAATTCTAATAACAAAAAACTTATAAAAAATATTTTATTGGCACTAGAGTCTTTTAAAGATTATTATTTTATTTTTACAGGCACTAATTCCGATACTGATTCTTCCACTATAAGTAAAAAGATCAATGAATTTATTAAGAAAAATAAAAAACAAGCAGCATTAATTGAATCATCAGGAAGAGAACTATACGTTAATATGATGAAGCATAGCGCATTAATAATCGGAAATTCTTCTTCTGGAATAATAGAGTCTCCATCATTGAACACCGCGTCAATTAATATTGGTAATAGGCAGGCAGGTCGACCTTTATCTAAATCTATTTTTTCTTCGTCGTATGAGCTGTCTGATATTATTACCAAAATTAATCAAGGCTTAAAGTTTGATTTTAATAAAACTAAATTCAAACCAAAATATCAAGACAATGGATCGATAGAAAAGATAACAAAAAGATTATTAAAAATTAATAAGAATAAATTACTTCATAAAAAATTTTTTGATAAATAAATATATGTCATCTAACATTGGAATTATTTCAAGGCTAGACTAATGAATTTTATTAACCTATAATCATTCTAAGAGCCTTTTATGAAAATTAATAATAGATGGAAACTTGTTGAAAAATCTAAAGAGCTATACTTGCCTACATTGCCTCAGCATCAGTTTATAAATAATGATACAAAGTTATGCTTAATGGGAAGTTGTTTTGCAGATGGGATAGGCTGGGTTTTGAAAGAAAACCATATTAATATTGGTGAAGTAGATTATGTTGAAGAACGAAGACAGGCATTATATCCATGGGGAACATTTTTTAACCCACTTAATCTTTTGCATATTTTAGAGCACACATTGGAAATAAAAAAAATTAACTTTGATGAGCAGGCATTTATAAAAGTACCTAAAAATATACTTGGAAATCATTTTGAGACAAAAGATGCTGATTTAGAAGAAAATGACTATGATCTCTGGTGTTTATATTTAAAGGCAAGACTAAACTCTTCAAACTTAGATGAATCAATCTTAGATATTAACAAAAAATTAAAAAAGTTTAAAAATAGCATCCTCAATGCCGATGTTATTGTAATAACATTAGGATTAATTGAGGCATGGATTGATAACGAGTCAAAAAAATCATGGCACTCGTTCCATGGTAATGCGATCAAGAAAACATCAATTGGAAATAGGGCAAGTTTTGACTTATTGTCATATGATAAAGTCAAAGCAGCAATTCAAGATATTGTTTCGATATTTCACTCAATCGATAAAGAAAAGAAAATTATTTTTACCGTGTCCCCAATCCCATTAAATTTTACATTTACCAATAAAGATATTGTCGTGGCAAATCGTTATAGTAAATCTGTCTTACGTGCTGTAATCGAAGGTTTTATTGATGATAAGAAAATATTTTATTTTCCATCTTTTGAGATAGTGCTTGACTGTGTAGGATGGCCAGCTGCATATAAGGAAGATGATAAAAGACATATTAAAATGGATGTATTTAAGAATTGCATAGCACCATTGTTTTTAAATAATTTTTGTAATATCAAATGAATAATAATTTTAAAATATTTAATATTAATAATGCATTTCTTCGTATTGAATATATGGACAAGGTCATACTTGCAGACCCATGGCTAACAGATAGAATATTTGACAATGGCTGGATGACTTATCCGCCTATATTCGATATAGATAAAATTATTGAAGATACATCTGATGTGTTAATTTCTCATATTCATCAAGATCATTGCGATTATAATCTAATCAAACATTTAAAAAAATCTGTAAATTTTTATATACCTGAAATTTTTCCTAATCAAAAAATAAAGAAAAATCTTAATTCAATGGGATATGAAAATGTATTTTTAGTCAAGCCAAAAGAATATATTTCCATTGGTAAAGATTTAAATTTATATGTTATTCCGCCTATGAATGAATTTGGTCAAGAAACCAAAGAGATGCAAAATATTGATACTAATGGTATCTCTATTGATGCTGGTTTCTTACTTCGTAATGAGAATAATAAGATTTGTATGATGGCTGATAATTCCCCTTATTATTTTGATAATCATCCTGACGTAATAGATGAGTTAAGTAATTCAGATATTGTTATGTTGCCTTATAACGGTTATGCCGCCGACTTCCCGTTAAACTTTATAAACTTCTCTAGAGAAGAGAGAAGCGAAATGTCTGATCATCAGAGTACAAAGCGAATGCATTTGCAGTCAAAGTTTCTTAAAAAAATTAATGCAAAAAATACATTAATGTATTCATCCGACTTTGCACTTGCTGGACCTATGGCGTATGAGTTTTTCACAATCCATCCAAAGAAATGGCTGGATAAAAAATTAGCTGCTATTGAGTATGAAAAAAATACAAATATACAGACACATTATTTGCATAATGAAGATGAAATGCAGATAGATTCTAATTCGAATGTTTCAATTTTAAGAAATAACTATCAAATCCCTGATCCAATGGATTTTGCAAAAAGTATATATTCTGAAATTCCAAACACAAGATATCTTTTTGAAAATATCAAAAACATGAAAGTACTTAAAAATACTTTTCATTCAGCATCTGAAAATTTATTTGATAAAATGAAACTTATTGGAATAAATTCTAAATCTAAATTATTGATTAATATCACCGATCTAGAAGAAAAATTTTATATTGATTTTGAAAATGGTGAATTACAAGAAGGTGTGGATAGAGATGCAAATATGAAATTGCATATTGAATCAAATTATTTGAATGCATTATTTAATTTTAATGCACACTGGAATGATGCTCAAATATCTGGAAATTTATTATGGGAAAAGTATGGTGATTATGACCCAACATTTGACGCTTTAATTAATTTCTTCCATGTAAAACTTTCTGCTCCACCAAGGATAAAATTATAAATGATTAGTAATAAAAAGCCTGATGGATTCTAGGCCGTAATTGATGGCATTCTTAACAAAAAATAATGAAAAAAATAATTTATCTTAGCCAAATGAAGCTCGATGAGAAGCTTTCAAGAGACTGGCATCTCGATAATTTTTATAGGAAAGGGTATGAGGTTGAATTTTGGGACGTATCAAATATTATACAAAAGAATAACCAAGTAAATGTCACAGATAAAAATATTAAAATCCTTGATATAAAAACAACCAGCTCCTTAACTAAGAATATTTTAGAATTAAAGATAAATAAGGTACTTATTGTCATAACAATCCCATACATATACCAATCATTATCAATATATAAAATACTGTCTATGTATAATTTAAATACTGTTTTTTTTTCTTGGGGTGAAATGCCGAATCTTGTTCATCAGAAAAATATTGTAACCAAATTCCTGAACCTTTATAAAATAAATAAGAATATATATCAATTTGTAAAAAGTATGTATCAGCGCCAAGTTGTTAAACTTTATAGAAAATTAAATTTAATTAACAAATATAGTATTTGCTTTGCAGCTGGTGATTTATGTAATTCTCTAGCTTATTCAGATAAGCTTATACCAATAAATCTTTGTGATTATGACCAAAATCTTAAAAATTCAGAACAAATAGTTGAAGGAAAATATGCGGTTTTTTTAGATGTAAACTTGCCATTTAATAGTGATGTAGAATTAAAAGGTCTTGTTAAAATAGACCCTCAAAAATACTATACAGATCTTAATAAATTTTTTGATCTTTTTGAAAAAAAGTATAATCTAAAAATAGTGATAGCAGCTCATCCAAAAAGCAACTATAAAAAAGATATCTTTGGCAACAGAGAAATATATTTTTTAAAAACACCACAACTGATTAAATTTTGCGAGCATGTGTTATTACATCATTCAACGGCTTTAAGTTATGCTATTCTTAATTATAAACCTGTAACTTTTTTTACAACTGATCAAATGAAATATACATACGAGTATCATATGGGTAAACTTTTCTCAGAGTATATTAAACAACCTTTTGCATCCTTAACTGATATAAATATAGATAATTTTTCTTTTAAAGAAGATATAGACCATGATGTCTATGATAAATATAAATACAATTATATTGTTTCCAAAGAATCTGAGGGTAAGCCATCCTTTCCTTTAATTGAGGATGCTATTGCTACATTCACCCAACAAGAGCAAAATATTTTATGAATATAAAATACCATAATCCATCTAATAATATATTATTAGAAACATCAAATACATATGATGCTATTAAACTCCTTAATGATGCAATTATCAAACTCATACTTATTGTTGATATCGATAATAAGTTAGTTGGGACAATAACAGATGGTGATATTAGACGATCTTTGATTGAAAGCAATAATCTAAATATCGGGTCTACTGTTATAATGAATGCCGAGCCAAGATTTGTAAAAAAATCTAATGAGAGTGATTTAGACTCAATGATTTCTAAATATAATTTACCTGTGATATTAACAGATGATGAAAGTAGGGTGCTAAAGATATGTACCTATGAGACAGAAGATATTGCTGAAAAACATACAAATTTAACATTAATCATGGCGGGTGGTAGAGGAGAACGCCTAATGCCACTTACATCTAACACACCTAAACCCATGCTTCCTGTGAACAATAAGCCAATAATACATCGTATAATTGATAATAGTAAAAGTTATGGATTCACAAATATATCTATATCTGTCAATTATAAATCTGAGCAATTAATTGATTTTTTCAAGGATGGAAAAGATTTTGGTGTTGCAATAAATTACATACATGAAAATGAGCCTTTAGGAACTGCTGGTGCATTATCACTGTTAAACTTTAAGAGTCTTGATGAACCAGTTATAGTGATAAATGGCGATATTCTAGCTAGTGTCAACTTATCACAACTATTAGATTTCCATAATAATTCCGATAAAGATATTACTATGTGTGCCGCTAATTATAATGTAGCTGTTCCTTATGGAACGATTCAGGTTGATGGTACTACAATCACTGATATTATAGAAAAGCCCCTTAAAAGTTATCTTATTAATGCGGGCATATATGTTATCAATCCAAATATTATAAAAAAAATGAAACCTAATGTAAAAATTGATATGACCACATTAATTGGTCAATATGTATCAGATAGAAACGTGTCTATTTATCCGTTGCATGAGAGCTGGATTGACATTGGTTCGCCTGAAGATTATGAAAAAGCTCAAAAATAAAATATTAGCAGATTTTGTAATAGTGGGAAGCGGAAATATTGCTCTTCGGCATCTTGAAAATATTTATAAAAAAAAACCAAATAGTGTCATTGTTGTAGTCAAGCGATCTAGTAGTAAATTAAACCCAAAATTTAAAAAATATTCCACTTGTATAACAAGTGAAATTAATAATATAGAATCAATTTCCAAGAACTCGTCTGCTTTTATATGTTCGCCTACAACTATGCATATGGATGATTCGATTATATTAGCTAAAAGTAAATTTAATTTATTTATAGAAAAACCATTATCGTTAAATACTAGAGGCATAAAAAGCCTAATCAATATTAAAAATAAATACATATTGGATGTAATGGTTGGTTACAATTTAAGGTTTTTAGATGTTTTTAAGAAAATGATTACTATCTTATCGAAAAATAAATTAGGGGTTTTGAAACATGTTCATATTTATGTAGGTTCCTGCTATAAAACATGGAGAAAAAATATAAATTACAAAGATAGTGTTACCAATAGAAGTGATCTAGGCGGTGGTGTGATTAATGAGCTTTCACATGAAATTGACATGATGACCGCAATGTTTGGCCTTCCTGACTCATTAACTTCAATTAATTTTAAAGAAAATAAAAGTAAATCTTCTATTGATGACACTGCCTCATCAATGTTTTTGTATAAAGATAAAAAAATGTGTGTCACATTACATCAAAACATAACAACCAAACATGTGTCAAGATATTCTATTTTTGAATTTGACAAAGGTACGGTAAAATTAGATATAATTTCTAATCAAATCATAATTAACTCTTTAAATGCACACAAGATAATAGATTTTAAATCAGATATGAGTGACTCTTATGTAAAAGAATTAAACTATTTTTTAAACAACTTAGGTAAAAATTGCATAAGTAATAATTTAAAAAATTCTATCAATGTGATCAATATTATGAATTCTATGAAAAAAAATGTGACAAGCTTGAAAACTATTAATTATGATTAATGTTAAGAAAAATGCTGCGTTTATATTTGCCAGAGGTAATTCTAAAGGTCTGGTGAAAAAAAATATTAAACTATTCAACGGGAAACCTTTGATTTCTTACGCCATAGAGATAGCATTAGAGAGCAAACTATATGATCATGTTATAGTATCAACTGACTCAGAAGAAATAGCAGAGATATCTGAAGCTTTTGGTGCAGAGATACCTTTCATGAGACCTAAAGAATTAGCCCTAGATGACTCTCCAGAGTTATTGTCATGGAAACATGCTATTAATTCTTTTGAGCAAGAATTTGATTATAAATTAATGAATTTCTCATCTATACCTTGCACGTCACCGCTTAGAAAAAATATTGATTTAATAAATATTAATAATATGTATATTGAAAGTAAATTTGATTTAGTTCTAGGTATTACAGAAACAAATCATTCTCCTCAGTTTAACATGGTGTATAAAGACAAGGATAATTTAATGAAAATAATGATGCCTTCGGACACAAATGTGGCAAGAAGACAAGATTCTAAAAAGTGTTATAATATTACAACGATTGGATATACGGGCTCTCCAGAATATATAATAAATACGGATAATATATTTGATGGAAAAATTGGATGTTGTTTAATCCCAAGAAAAAGAAGCATAGATATAGACGATCAAAATGATTTTGATATTGCAGAATTTTTATATAATCAACGAGAATAATAATGAATAAAATAACATTAAAAAATAAATTTTCTATTATCACTGGTGGTGCTGGATACATAGGTAAAAAAGTTTGTGATACGCTTTGCGACTTAGGGTCTAATATTCTTATATTAGATAATAATAAAGCTGAATTAAATAAAATAAGTCGATCCTTGCAAAAGAAATATAAATGTAAAGTTGACACCTTGCATGTGGATTTAACAGAAATAAATGATGTAAATAATGTTTATAATTTTATTAAAAAAAACTATAAACATATTGACGTACTTGTTAATGCAGTGGCAATGGTTGGAACTAGTGATTTAAAAGGATGGAATGAGCCATTTAGCAAGCAATCCAGGTCTTCATGGAACAAAGCTATGGATGTTAATTTATCGTCATTATTCTTTTTTATTCAAAAGATTAAACCAGCTTTTAAGAAAAACAATAAATCATCGATAATCAATATATCATCTATCTATGGATCAGAAGCACCAAAATTAGAGATGTATAAAGGGACTGATATCAATAATCCAGCAGCTTATTCAATTTCTAAGGCAGGACTAAATTATATGACTAAGTGGTTAGCTGTAAATTTAGCTCCAAATATAAGGGTCAATTCAATATCTCCCGGAGGTATAGTTAGAGATCAGAGCAAAAAGTTTATAAAACAGTATAGTGAGAAAACATTGTTGAAGAGAATGGCTTCGGAAGAAGATATAATTGGTAGTATAATATTTTTGTCTACTGACATGTCATCGTATGTCACAGGTCAAAATATAATAGTGGATGGTGGATGGAGTATAAAGTAATTATTCTTAATAATTATGAGTAAAATTAATCAGAAATATACAATTCAACCTATATTCTCTTACAAGAATTTAATTAATGCATTTTTTTCAATAAAACCAGAAAAAGATACTAATTTTTATCAATCTGGTAGTGCGGCATTATCTTCTGGGTTAAAATCATTGATACTACAAAAAAAAATTACTAATATCTGTATTCCTAAATTTATTTGTAATGAGGTAACGGAGGTTGTTAAAAAACTTAAATTAAAAATAAATTATTACGATATTGATTCGAATTTAAATATGATGGTTACTGATGATTTTAAAAAAAAATTATCAGATAAGTCAGTAATACTAATTGTAAATTATTTCGGGTTCCCAGCAGATTGGGACTTAGTTCATCAGTTAAAAAAAAATTATGGTTGTTTAGTGATAGAGGATAACTGTCATGCCTTATATAGTAAGAGAAATAATGAGTTGCTAGGAAATTTAGGCGACATCTCCTTTAACAGTCTGCGAAAAGTATTGCCATTATTGTCAGGGTCAATATTAAAATCAAATAACCCAGAAATAGATTTAATTAAAAGATACAAGGTCACTATTCCAAGTTTTTCTGAAATCACTTATTCATTGAGGGGACTTAAAAATAAATTGAGTTTGAAAAATTTAATTGTTAAGACTAATAGTTATAAAGAAGAATACCCTTATATTGATTACTTTTCATATAAAATAATTAAGAATGATATGTTTGACGATAAAGAGATTCGTCTATTGAGATCCAGAAACTATCAAATATGGTATGATTTTTTAGTAGATTCTGATTTAACTTTTTTTCCGACACTTCATCTTGATAAAAATATTTCACCATATGCCTTTCCATGTAAAGCAAATAATTCTGAGGAAGTTAATAAATGGATTGACTGGGGGCGTAAGAAAAATATCAATATCATTAAATGGCCTAATTTCCCAGATGAGATAATAACAAAAGATATACCAAGGGGTTTGCATAATGTGCTTTTATTCCCTGTGACTGAACAGCATTCGTTAAAGAAAAGTCAATTAATATGAAGATAAATAATAATAAGTGGCTTTCATGACTGCTATCAACATTAATATTAGGTTACTAGCGCAATCAATAATACTTGTTATGTCAGTTCATGTAATATTACGAAGTTTTCTTGGTTCATTTTATGGGCTTATAGAATTACTCTTTCTTTCTATCCTTTTTGTTTTATCATTGCTCTATTATGTTGATAGAAAGAAATACTTTCAACTTGATTACTCAGGATATTTTTATTTATCATTTTTAGCTTACTTAATTATGCATATGTTAATTGCAACAATTACCAGATCATTTGAATATGATGTCAGGGCTTATAGTTTTATTCTAGTTGGTCTATATGAGTTTAAAAACTCTTCCATTACGTTTCTTTTCCCGCTTCTTTATTTTTTCATAAATAATAATAATCAGGAAAAATTTGAATATTTCTTAATTTTTGTTCTTAAAATTGCAATCATTTATACAATATTTGAGCAGGTTGTATCATTGCTAGGATATAGAGACTTTTTTATTACCTACATGCAAGGAGTTATACATGAGATCCATAATCCTCATTCAACCAGGCTTGGAATGTATCGGCCTTTTGGGTTAATTGGTAGCCCACATATATTAGGTATTTTACATGTAATTGGCGTGATATATATGTTTCGTTACAAGCAATATAAATGGGCTATTTTAGGCCTATTAGCAGTTTTCATCAGTACTTCTATTACAGCTTACGGAGTAATGATAGCTATCACTGGATTATATTTAATATATTCAAAAAAATATTTATTGGTGGGAATTGGAGCTCTTCTTAGCATTGTTTTTATATTTATCATGTTGAATCGTTTAGAGTACGTCTTTAGCATGGTTCATTTAGTTGAATATAGCGATCTAAGTTCTTTTGATTTATTTGTTCATCAAATTTATGGGTATTATTTATTGATATCAAATATTGTTGATCCTGTATCGCATATAGCACATAATACTGGACCCTTAAGCCTAGTAATTTCTTATTTTTCTGAGAATCCGCTGAACATACTGTTTGGGAAAGGGATGATGTATATGATGGATCTTAGACACTATGACCTTGTTCAAATCCATAATTATGGAGTTTTTACTAAAGAATTGACAATTACAAGTTCTGATTTTTATATTTTAAATTTCATTGAACAGTTTGGCGTCCTTGGAGCTATGCTTTTAATAACTATTTTTTTCATTATCCCGATAAAAAAAATGCATCCATATAATATACATCATGTGCTTGTGTTGAATACATTTTTGATTGCAACACTACATTATGCTCCTACTAGCTTTTTTATTCTTATGATGTTTTTTGGATATAGCGTATACTCATTATATTTTAAAGGGAAACAAAAACTAAATGAATGATTTATCTGCAATAATTTTATGTGGTGGAAAAGGTATGCGTTTAAGACCTTTAACCGAAGATATTCCAAAGCCTCTTATAGAGATTAACGGTAAGCCAGTTTTATTTTATATTATTAGTCATCTTTTGAAATATGGAGTTAATGAGATCATCATTGCCGCAGGTTATAAGTCTAGTATGATAAAGGACTTTATGTCTAAAAATTTTTCAGGCATCAATTATTGTATAGTTGATTCTGGTGATGCTACTATCATTGATAGAATTAAAGATTGTATTCCTAAAGTAAGTAAAGATTTTATTTTATGTTACGGTGACACAATTTCTGATGTAAATATTAATAAATTAATTGATTTTCATAAAGAAGAATCAAATGGAGTTACCATAACATCTTATCCAATATCAATACCATTTGGCGTCATGAAAACTGGACCTAAAGATATTGTTTTAAAATTTGAAGAAAAACCAGTTTTAGATGAAGTTATGAATATAGGATACTGCATCTTTCCAAAAAATAAATTTAGTATTTTTAAAGAAGCAAAAAGTTTGGTAGATGTTTATAATACATTAGTATCAAAAAGTCTACTTAGATGCTATAAACATACAAAAATACATATTACAATAAATACTATATCAGAGCTTGAGTATGCAGAAAGAAATATTAAAAAAGTATTCTAATCCAATATATTGGAAAAATAAAATAGTTCTTGTAACAGGAGTCAATGGCTTTATCGGAGGTAACTTATCTAAAAGATTGCTTTCCATGGGTGCCAAAGTAATAGGTATTACAAATGATGACGTTAAGAATAAATTTTTAGAATATGAGAAGATAGCAAAGAAAATTACTAATTATAAATTAGATCTTAAGTCTTATAATTCAATTAAATATATAGCCGCTAAGCATGATATTGATATCTGCTTTCATTTAGCAGCCCAAGTAGATGTTAATAAGGCAAAACTAGATCCGTTTACGACATTTGAGTCAAATATTAGGGGAACTTATAATTTGCTCGAAGTATTAAGAAGTAGTAAAAAAATTAAATCAATTATTATTGCCTCATCAGACAAAGCTTATGGTGATTACCCAGAAAAAGATTTACCATATCGGGAAGATTATGACTTAAGGCCACTTTATCCTTATGATGTATCTAAGGCGGTTGCAGATATGATTGCAAAGTCATATGCTTGTGATTTATTTAAACTTCCGGTAATAACAACTAGATTTGCAAATATTTATGGTCCTGGTCAATTAAATTTCTCAGCGCTTATACCGGACTGCATCTTAGCAAATTTGAATTATAAGAAATTTACTCCAAGAGGAAATGGAGAAAATATCCGTGATTTTTTGTATGTTGATGATGTTGTAGAATTATACCTTTGTCTTGCACATGGTTTAGACAAAAATAAAAATCTCAGAGGTGAAGTATTTAATGCTGGCACAGGATCCGGTTACAAAGTTAAGGATATAATATTTAAATTGTGTGACTTAACTCAAAACAAGGATTTATATAAAAAAATTCATGCTAAATTTAAAAATAAAAAATTAACAGGAGAGATTGAACATCAATTTATGACGTATGATAAACTAAACAAGTATTTTGGGTGGAAACCAAGATATGGTGTTGATCAGGGCTTAAAATATACGCTTGATTGGTATAAAAATTTTTTGGAAAAACATGATTATAAAGATTTTTGAGATTAACTTCATAATATGAAGATATTAGTATTAGGGGCGGATGGGTACCTGGGTTGGCCTACCTCTGTAGATTTAGCGTTAGACAAGCATGAGCTATTATTAATTGATAATTATGCGAAAAGATCTATTATGGCTGAAAATAATAGAGAGCCGTTAATCTTAAATAATAAAATTGAAAGCAAGGTGAAGATATTAAAAAAAATTAATAAAAAAGTATCTTTCAAAAATATAGACTGCTCTGATTTCAATAAATTTTCTGATGCTTTTAAGAAATTTAAGCCTGATGCAGTAATACATTTTGCAGAATTACCCTCAGCACCTTATTCTATGCTTGGAGCTAAGGAAGGCTGGAAAACATTGCAAAACAATATACAGAGCACATATAATCTAGTATGGAATGTGAAAACACATAGGCCAAACTGTCATATTATTAAGCTTGGAACAATGGGCGAATACGGAACTCCAAATATTGATATCGAAGAAGGGTGGCTAAATATTAAACATAAAGGCAGGAGTCAAAAGTTTTTATATCCAAGACAGGCATCTAGTCTATATCATACCTCGAAAATTATGGATACAGATTTGATTTGGTTTTATTTACGATTATATGATTTAAAGGCAACTGATTTAATGCAAGGCCCAGTCTATGGCGTATATACAAATAATTTTTCCAAAGAAAATAAATTGGAACCAACTTTTGCGTATGACGATATGTTTGGCACGGTCTTAAATAGATTTATTGTACAATCTGTGGCCAATGTACCTCTGACTGTTTATGGTTCAGGTAATCAAATAAGAGGATATCTTAATATCCGAGATACAATTCAGTGCATTAAGCTTGCTTTAAAAAATCCACCAAAAAAAGGAGTGCTAAACATCTTCAACCAATTCACAGAACAGTTTTCTGTTAAAGAATTAGCTAATAAAGTTGCATCAGCACTTAAAAAGATAGAATTAAATGTTAAAATTAAAGCTATTAAAAACCCAAGAATTGAAAAAGAAAAACACTATTATAATGCGAAAAATACTGGAATGAAAAAATTAGGCCTCAAACCAACACTCTTAACAGATAAAGTTATTATTGAAATGGCACAATATGTCATAAGCAATAAAAAACACATCAATAATAAAATAATTAGTCCAAAGAGCACATGGAAATGAAAATACTAATCACAGGTGGGCTGGGTTTCATAGGAAGTAATTTACTTAATAATCTTGTTAAAAAGAAAACTGTTCAAAAAATAATCATTATAGATAACTTTAGTAAATCAGATCTCTCTAATTTAAGCAAAGATATTAAATTCAAATATTATACTTCTAGTAAGAGTTATGGGCAGTCTAGATCTAGAATAGATATAATTAGAGCTGACACAAATGATCGGAAATTAGCAATTAAACTAACAAAGGGAATTGATTATGTTGTACATTTGGCCGCAGAATCAGGTGTAGACATATCGATTAAAAAACCACAAGAAGCATTTGATATTAATGTAAAATCAACTTTTAATTATATAGAGGCCTCAAGAATAAATAAGGTAAAAAGGTTTTTATTCGCTTCTAGCTGTGCTGTATTTGGTGATATTAAGCCGCCTCATCATGAAAATTTACCAAGAAAACCCATATCTCCATATGGGTCATCTAAACTTAGCATCGAAACATTTTGTGAAACATACAACAATGTTTTTAAACTAAATACCACAATTTTAAGGTTTAGTAATGTTTATGGTAATTTTTCAAAACACAAGGAGAGTGTAGTTTCGAAGTTTATTAAAAATATTATAAATAATAAATCAGTTGTTATAAATGGAGATGGAAAGATAACAAGAGATTATATTCATGTTGACGATATATGTAACGCAATTTATAAATGCTTAAAACTTAAAAAGAGTTTACAGATCTACCATGTTGCTACAGGAAAAGAAACGTCTCTTAATGCTTTGGTCTCTGATCTCAAAAAATTATTCGTAAAATATAATAAGAAAGATATTTCAATAAAATATACTAAAGAAAGAGTAGGGGATATGAAAAAAAACTACTCAATAGTATCTAAAATTGAGAAAGAAGCTAATTGGAAATCTAAAGTGTCTTTGCAAAAGGGGTTAGAGAAAACTATAAAGTGGTATTTAAATTAATCAGAAATGAGCATAGTTTTATATAAATGATGTATCTTATATCTTCCTTGATAGCTTTTTTTGGTTGTTTGTTGCTGATATTCAAGCCATTTGAATTAGCTAAACCTAGTAAGCGTGGATTACATGTTAAAGATATCCCGTCGTCTGCTGGAATTGCTTTATTTTCTGGTTTTTCAGCAGCATTAATTTTTGAAACAGAAAATATATCTTCTCTCCTAATAATACTTGCTGCCATATTAATTATAGGTTTTCTAGATGATAAAGGAAAAATTTCAAGATCAATACGATTTATTATTCAGATACTCATATCGACAATATCAATATATATGATTGGCGGCTTAAGTTTTCACCCAATATTATTTTTTATAGCTATAATTTTTATGACATATTTTATAAATGCTTATAACTTCATGGATGGAATAGATTTGATGCTTACCGCACAGTCTTTATTTTATCTAATTGTCCTATTAGCTCTTCTAAATGTAAATTCACCATGGTTACCAAGCATCCAAATAATGATTAGTGTTTTATCAGTATTCATACTCTTTAACTATCATCCAGCTAAACTGTTTCTAGGTAATGCTGGAAGCTATTTTCTGGGAACATACATTTCCATTCTCATGATTGGCTTGCATCTCTTATCTGAAGTTAGTATTTTGACATCTTTGATACTGGTTACAGCAAGTGTAGCTGATACTGCATATGTAATAATCCGTAGATTTTTTGATAAATTCATAGGTTTACATGATAAGAATAAAGCATTAAAAATTGCTTTAATTACAAGCATAAAACATGTTTTTGGTGTAGCTCATCGTACTCATAACTACCAAAAATTAGCGCTTAAATATAAAAATCATACCAAGGCATTGATCCCCATAATGACGTATAACATTTTATGGTGTCTTCCATTAGCCATAATGTCTACAATCAATACTGGCTATGGTGTATTATGCCTATTTCTAAGTTATACTCCTTACATAGTATGGTGTTATAAAAATAAAACAGGGATTGAAGAAAATTGAAAGATACTCTCATTACATTACCTAGAAACTTAAAAAGAGTGCTACTTATTCTGATTGATGTTGTAAGTCTATGGGCAGCTTTATGGATAGCCTTAATTATAAGATCAGATCAATTTTTCATTCCGATGGATGGTTATGAATTAACAAAAGCTCAGCCATCTCAACTTTTTGAAGTTTTCATTCTTACTACAATAATCACAATACCAATTTTAATTTTTTCTAGGCTCTATAGATCTATAACACGTTACATAACTCTTGAGACTTATGTGAAGATTGCAAAAGCTTGTGTAATGGCTGGCATAATATGGTCACTCACAATTTATGCTTTAAATTATCCTATACCTAGAACCGCATCCATAACTTATATTTTACTATCGACAATGTTTGTATTTATAACAAGATTTTCTGCCAGAGCTTTCTTGTTACCAAAACTATTGGGGCAAAGAAAAAATATTCTTATATATGGTGATATTAATTCAGCAAGTAGAATGATTGAGTTATTAAAAAATGATCTGCTATCAAATACAGTTGGGGTAATAAGTGAGAATAATAAACTTAAGAAAACAAGAATAAGCGAGATTCCTATATATTTAAAAAAAGATTTAAAGAAAATTATACCCAAAAAAAATATAGAAGAGATCATAATTATTCTTCCAAAAAAATCTAAATCACTCTTAAGAGAATTAATGCAAGAATTAGAAAAATATCCTGTAAAGCTTGTTAAAATTCCGGAAATTGGGCAGTTAACTCAGGGTAATCTAAAACTAGATGATCTGAAAAAAATTAACATAGAAGATTTATTGGGAAGAGATACGGTTGAACCAGACGTATACCTTCTTAATTCTTGTATTGAGAATAAAGTTGTTCTTATCACGGGCTGCGGCGGTTCAATAGGTTCTGAAATTTGCAGACAAATTATTAAACTTAATCCAAAAAAATTAATCTTAATCGAGCAGTCTGAATTTTTCCTATATGATATTGATCAAAATTTAACAGATTACAAGTTAAAAAATAAATGTATAGTTCCGATTAGCTCGTACCTTGGCTCTGTATCTGACCCAGATTTCATAAATAATATTTTTAAAAAGGAAGATATTGATACCGTTTATCATGCTGCAGCGCATAAACATGTTCCGCTAGTAGAGCATAACCCTTTGGCGGCAATTAGAACAAATATATTTGGAACTTACACGGTGGCTGATGCAGCATACAAAAATAATGTCTCTAATTTTGTTTTAATTTCTAGCGATAAAGCAGTACGACCAACTAATGTGATGGGTGCAACAAAAAGATTTGCAGAACTTACACTACAATCACTCCAAGACTTAGTTGATAGTATGCCGTCCAATAAATGTAAAACTAAATTTTGTATGGTGAGGTTTGGAAACGTACTAGATACTTCTGGCTCTGTGATTCCTCTGTTTAGAAAACAAATAGATTCTGGTGGACCTGTTACAGTTACTGACCCGAAAGTTATTCGTTATTTCATGACAATAACAGAAGCGACTGAACTTGTGATTCAGGCTGGTTCGTTAAGCGAAGGCGGAGATGTTTTTCTTCTTGAAATGGGAGAGCCGATATATGTTCTAGACTTAGCAAAAGAAATGATTAGATTGAGTGGTAATGAAATAAAAAGTCACAATAATCCAGATGGTAATATAGAAATAATCTTCACTGGGCTAAGGGACGGTGAAAAGCTATACGAGGAATTATTAATTGGCGAGACCGTAAATAAAACTATTCATACACATATCATGAGAGCTAATGAAGAGAAACTCTCACATGAAAAAATCACCTACTTTTTAGAACAGTTTAAGGAGTTGAGTTCTCAGTCTTCAACTAGCTCTATACAAAAAATACTATATGAGGCTGTTGATGGGTATGAGCCATATATTAACAATAATGTTGTGAAGATTAACTGATAATATATTTAATTCCTTCAAATAATTGCATATGAAAAATCAATTTAAGAATAAAAAAGTTCTTATAACTGGGCATACGGGATTCAAAGGCTCATGGCTGGTTGCCTGGCTAAACATGCTTGGCGCAGAAGTTCTTGCTTTATCTAAAGATGTACCTACTAAGCCTGCTCATTATGACCTTATAAAAAATTCACTTAATAATGATCTTAGACTGGATATTACAAATTATGAAAAAATATCCAAGACAATAGTTGACTATAAACCTGACTTTTTATTTCATCTTGCTGCTCAACCAATTGTTTTAACCTCGTATGAGGATCCTTTTTTAACCTTTCAAAGTAATACCGTTGGAACCTTAAATATTTTAGAAAGCTTGAGAAAGTCAAATCATAACTGTATAGCTGTTATTATAACTAGTGATAAATGTTACGAAAATTTAGATAAGAAAATTAAATATAAGGAAAGTGATAGAGTGGGAGGTAAAGACCCGTATAGCGCTTCAAAAGGTTCTGCTGAAATTATAATAAGGAGTTATTGCGAGTCATTTTTTAAAACATCTGGTTCAAATATTAGGCTAGCTTCTGCAAGAGCTGGAAATGTAATTGGCGGAGGAGATTGGGCAGCCCACCGAATAGTTCCAGACTGTATTAAATCTTGGGCAAATAATGAAAAGGTAATAATTAGAAATTCTTTGTCAACAAGACCTTGGCAACATGTCCTTGAGCCACTAAGTGGATATTTATCTCTGGCATTAAAGCTTCGAGAAAATAAAGAGTTGAATGGTGAATCTTTTAATTTCGGACCATCTAGTAAAAATGAATATTCTGTTGGAAATCTAGTTAATGAACTATCTAAAGAGTGGCCTAACTCTAGCTGGAACGACACAACTAATAAAAATAAAAAATTATATGAAGCAAGCCTCTTGAGCCTGAATTGCGACAAAGCATCGAAGCTGCTAGACTGGACATCAGCTTTAGATTTTCCTGAAACTGCAAAGTGGACAGCTGAATGGTATTACGAATATTACAATGGAAGCAAAAAGTCCGCAACAGAATTAACAATTGAACAAATTCAAAAATATAGCAAACTATCTGGAATACTTGGTTAAAATTAATGTTAGATGGAATAATAAAAACACCTTTAAAAAAAATTAATTTAGATGATGGATCTGTTTTTCATGGAATGAAAAAAAATGATATTGGTTTTGTAGATTTTGGTGAAGTTTATTTTTCATTTATCAATAAAGATGCGATAAAGGGATGGAAGTTGCATAAAAAAATGACTTTAAATTTAATAGCTCCTATAGGAGAAATAAAATTCAATTTTATTGATTTCAGACCAGATTCTAAAACATATAATTCTTTGTTCGAAATTAATCTATCAGAAAAAGATTATTGTAGGTTAACGGTGCCTCCAAATATTTGGTTTGCGTTTAAAGGAGTAGGAGAGGGAATTAATATGTTAACAAATATTGCAGATATCCCTCATGACCCTAATGAAGTTTTAAGGAAGGAACTAAATGAAATTCAATTCAGTGATAAGTAAATGAAAGTAGTAATATTAGCAGGTGGTCTTGGAACAAGACTAGGAGAAATAACTGAAAAAATCCCCAAGCCTATGGTTGAATTAGATGGCAAACCTATTCTTTGGCATATAATGAATTTATTTTCAGAATATGGGCATAAAGATTTTTATATAGCAACAGGGTATAAATCAGAGATTATAGAAAAATATTTTATTGATAACCCATCTGACTGGAATGTTCATACTATAGACACTGGCTTAAACACTATTACTGGTGGAAGAGCTAAGCTGATAAGTAAATATATTGGCAATGAACCTTGTTTTTTAACATATGGCGATGGATTATCTAATATTAATATTGATAAATTATTAAGTTTTCATAATAAAAATAAAAAGATAGCAACTATATCTGCTGTAAGACCTGTGGCCAGATTTGGTGAATTATATTTGAAGGGAAATATGGTTTTATCATTTAAAGAAAAACCTCAGCTTCAAGAAGGATGGATAAACGGTGGGTTTTTTGTACTAGAGCCTGAGTTCTTTGAATATATTGAGGGTGATGAGACATTTCTTGAGAGAGAGCCAATAGAAAAGATTACAGAAAAAAAACAATTAGTTGCTTATAAACACGAAGGTTTTTGGCAATGTATGGATACAAGACGTGATTGGGAGTTATTACAATCATTTCTAGACGAGGGTGTCCCTCCCTGGAAAATCAAGAGTGAATAACAAGAATTCTAAGAAAATTACAATATATATAACTGGCTCCACAAGTGACATAGGCCAATGTATCTTAAAAAAATTAAATTACAATAAATTTAAAGTTATTGTGTTAGTTAGAAATATTAAAATTGCAAAAAAATTAAAAAATAGAAGCAGCATAATTTATCGAAAATTTGATTTAAATAAACCTCTAGAGAAAATAAATATTGATCCCAACAGCATACTTATTCATTGTGCATGGGAAAATCCCAGAAATGTGCATTCAGAAAATCATGTTGATTCAGTGATGCCTCAGCATTATGCATTTATTAAAAAAATGGTAAAAAAGGGAGTAGAAAAGGTAATAGTCATAGGGACATGTGCAGAGTTTGGAATAACTTATGGGCCTGTTAAAGCTAATGATGAAACTTCTCCATGTACATCTTATGGATCTGGAAAAGATTTTTTACATAAATCCTTAAGGCTTTTAGAGAAAGATAATAATTTTGAATTAATCTGGCTAAGAATTTTTAATATTTATGGTGAGTCAATTGATAAAAATACAGTAACATCGCTTTTCAGTAAAGCAATTAATGATGGATTACCTGAATTCCCAATGTCGTTTGGTAATCAAACCTTTGATTATCTTCTGGCAGATGATGTAGCAAAAAGGATTATTAATAGTTTAAATAAAGGTAGCGGAATTTATCATGTATGTAGTGCAAAACCCATTAAACTTAAAAATTTACTGACTAAAATTAAAAAAGAAAAAAACTCATCTATTAAATTAAAGTTAGGCCGATATCCATATAGAAATCATGAACCCATTGCAATATGGGGAGAACACGATGATTTAAGAATATTATGAATATAAAAATAACATATAATAAGAAGACATATGATTAAATGAAAATCTCTGTCATATTAACTACATATAATAGGGGAGGAACCTTCCTTAGACAAGCTATTCAGTCAGTAGTAGATCAAACTTATAAAGATTGGGAATTAATTATTTTTGATAATTACTCAACAGATAATACGGATGATGTTGTTAAGGAATTCTCGATGCATGATATCAAATATATTAAATTACAGAATAATGGAATAATTGCTAAATCTAGAAACGCAGCAATCAAGGTTGCTAAAGGTGAGTATATAGCTTTAATAGATTCGGATGATTTTTGGGAGGCTAATAAATTAGAGGAAAGCTACAAACATCTGTCTCAGAAAAAGTATGATGGGTTTTGCCATGCTGAAAATTGGTTATTTGATGATGGGAAAAAGATGGTTGTGAAATATGGTCCAGAAGAAAAATTCTTATTTGATAACCTTCTTACTAACGGAAACTGTTTATCTCCATCCGCAACTGTCATTAAACGTGATGTACTAGATGAAGCAGGGGGTTATTCAGAAGATAAAAAATTTATAACTGCTGAAGATTATGATCTATGGCTTAAAATTTCAAAAAAAGGATATAAGATTGTTTTTTCTGAAAGAGTTTTAGGTTCCTTTAGAGTGCATTCCGGGGCAGAAAGTTATGACATAATTAGAAACACAAATGCAGCCTCAAAGGTTATAGAGTCTCATTTTAAGGATTCATCCCTAGGCGAACAAGACTTGCGTAAAGCTCTCAGTAATTATTGGATAATAGCAGGTAAAACATGTCAAATAAGAGGTGAATATTATAGTTCTCTTAAGATGTATTTTAAATCAAACAAAATTAAAGTTTCATTTAAATCATGCTTTTTGATATTTAGTTTGTTAATCCCTCATATCATATTTATCTTTATTTATAACTTAATTAAATCCAGGAAAAAATAAATACCGAGTAAGCACACTAAAAGATGTTTGAATATTTAACCGACACAAATTATATTGAAATTGTTTTATTATCTCTAGAAGTTTCTCTGCTAGCGGTATTCATATCATGTCTAATTTCTATGCCTTTTGCTGCATTTTTAGTTATTAAAAGATTCCCTGGGCGTCAACTCATTGTTGTGATCATTAATACTTTAATGGGGCTACCTCCGGTTGTAGTAGGCTTGTTTTTGTACTTATTATTATCTGCAAATGGTTCATTTTCAGCTTATAAGTTATTATATACACCAACAGCAATGGTTATTGCTCAAATAATTATTATAACTCCAATTATAACTGCTTTATCAAAAGAATCTCTTGAGATGTTCTATGGCCATTACAAAGATTACTTTGCTTCGTTAAGATTTAGTAATATCCAAAAAATTAAAACCATGCTCTGGGAGGGAAGATACTCTTTGTTAACTAATGGTTTAGCTGGATTAGGACGAGCAATGTCTGAAGTAGGGGCGATTATAATTGTAGGTGGTAATATAGAACACTTAACGCGTACCATGACAACTGGTATTGTACTTGAAACATCTAGGGGCGAATTTTCATTTGCAGTAAATTTAGGACTAACTCTGTTGTTTATATCCTTGCTAATTAATGTCGCTGTACATGCGTTAAGAGGCAAGAAAGAGTGATTATGTCTAACCTGATTGAATTAAAAAATATATCTCTAGTTATTGAAAATATATCAATAATTAACAATATATCGTTAAATCTTGGAAGCAGAGGCATTACATTGATTACAGGACATAATGGTGCTGGAAAGAGTTCTCTTTTACGTCTTATGGCTGGATTCACAAAACCAACAAAGGGAAATATTACATATAAGGATTGTCAAAAAAAATTACCGATTGGATTTGTTTTTCAGAAACCCGTGATGCTTGATAGAAATGTAAATGAAAACCTATTACATGCGTTAACTTATAATGGTAATACTAAAAATAGTAATCAAAACCTAATAAATGAAACATTAAGAGTAAACAATGTTTTTCATTTAAGAGATTTATCTGCAAAAAAAATATCAGTTGGTGAACAACAAATCGTATCTATGCTTAGAGCTTTAATGATAAAACCATCTATACTATTTTTAGACGAACCTACTAGCAGCCTAGATCCGCAATATACCAAGATAGTGGAAAATCTAATTCTAGAAGCATCGGTGGATATTAAAATTGTTCTGGTGACTCAATCAGCTCACCACTTGAGATTATTTAATGACGAGATAGTGCATCTATCAAAGGGAAAATTAATTGAATAAATATCTTAAAATAACTTTATATCTAACTATAATATTCAATATATTTACTCCAAACTCTTTTGCGAGTGAGAAATCACTTTGGATTCAGTCAACAACCTCTACCAGGGATTCAGGACTATATAATTTTATATTACCAATTTTTGAAAAAAAATTTGGTATTAAGACTTATGTTGTGGCAGTTGGCACTGGACAAGCTCTCCAGAATGCAAAAAACTGCGATGGAGATGTTTTAATTGTTCACTCCAAGGAACTTGAGCTTAAGTTTATTAGTAATGGTTACGGGGTTAAACGGAATAACCTTATGTATAATGACTTTGTTATAATTGGTCCATTCAAAAACCCTGCTGAAATACAATTAAGCGACAGTATTTCTCTTATTTTTAATAAAATTGCTAAAACTAGAGCAATATTTGTCTCTAGAGGTGATAATAGTGGCACTCATCTAGCTGAAATGAAAATATGGAGTATCGCTAACTTCGACCCATTACCATTTAGTGGTAAATGGTATTTAAGCACTGGCCAGGGAATGGGTCCTACATTGAATATCTCCATTGGTATAAATGCATATTCATTGACAGATAGGTCTACTTGGCTAAGATATAAGAACAAGCTAAATCATGTTATTTTATATGAAAATAACCCTAATTTATTTAATCAGTATGGGATAGTCACGATTAACAAAGATCATTGCGGTAATCTTAATCAGAAATCAGCTCAAATCTTCACCGACTGGATTTTGTCTAAAGAAGGCCAAGACCTGATTGGTTCATTTAAATTTAATGGTATGCAACTATTCACGCCTAACTACGAGCAAGAAGAATAACTTTGGTTTTATTATATAATTAAAGACATAATATATATTATACGAACATCTAATGATTAATACCAACATACATATAATACTGGGCAACCACCTATTCCCTCTAAAGTATCTTAAAAAAATAGACTCAAAAGTCATATTTATGAGAGAAGATATGGGTCTCTGTACTTATCAAAAGCACCATAAGCAAAAAATAATACTATTTTTATCCTCCATGAGGTCATATAAAGATGAGCTAGAAGAAGGAAATTACAAAGTACATTATGAGTACATAAATGATGGTATAACAGAGACT
>Ga0114997_10000379_pt1 | contig 35951 bp, 20 predicted proteins | sample ArcticOcean_MG_C_2_FD_87045 | JGI IMG/M metagenome (GOLD analysis project Ga0114997, IMG submission 87045) | Marine microbial communities from western Arctic Ocean - ArcticOcean_MG_CB4_136 | ecosystem: Environmental > Aquatic > Marine > Oceanic | place: Arctic Ocean: Canada Basin | collected... | reverse complement strand
TTGATGAACGATGGCTCTCATGTATTCATCGCCTCGGAAAGTGGATTGCACCAAATGCACAACAACGGAACACTCTTGCAAACATGGGATTCTTCAAACACGGATTTGAATAATGATGAAATCATTAGAGTTGATTCCGACGGTTCAACAGCTGTTGGAATTACTGGTCAAGGCCAAATGATTTTGATCGACCTCTTCTTGGGTGGACCTGCTGCTGTTTCTGCGCCTCAATATGATGCTGCTGCGGTCGACCTTACTTTGTTCAGCAACATTGTTCACCTCGCAACTGAAAACGACGGTGTTCTTCGCTATGATCTTACCAACGACTCATGGTTAACACCATGGATTTCCACTGGCGTCAACGATGCAAATAATGTCCCAGTAGCCGTTACTGGAAACATACTTTACTTTGGAATCCCGGGCTATGGGGTTGCTCGAAAAGACCTTGCTACGGGTGAATTACTCATTCCGTTAACTGAAAGTAACGGACAAAATGGTGGAGGTCAAAACCTTGCTACTGAGATTCTTCCCAGCGATAATATCTACGCATTGGAAGCAGATGGAAGCGATCTCTACATTGGAACCGGCGGCGGAGCAATCAAGTGGGATGGTGCAAGTTCTACATCATTCCAATCAGGTCAACAATGGAACTCTCGCCCTCAGCAATATTTTGATTTCGCAGTGTCGGGAGGAACTATCTACGCTGCAACAAATATTGGTGTCTGTGCATGGTCAACAAGTCAAATATCTTCTACCGGTCCTGATTGTCTTAATGTTCAAGATGGTATGCCGAATTGGGCAACTTACTCCGTCGAAGCTGATGGTTACGGCTACATCTTTGGAGGCACCACCTCTGGCGTCGGTATTATCACTGCATCTCCTTACGAAGTCGTTGGCGAGTGGGAGGCTGGTGAACAGACAAATAACGCCCCTGTTGTCGTCATTGGAGATACGGCTTTCATTGGATTAGATGGAATCGGTGTTGCACGCTACGATATTACCAATAACGCATGGCTTACTCTTTGGACGGAAGATAATTTCTTAGACGATGGTAATGAAGATGCGACTGCTCTTTCTGTCGATTTAGATCCAAACTACATTTGGATTGGAGGTTCAGATGGTTTCCAACTCCTCAACGCTACAACCGGTGTCGAAATATATGATATTGAAAAGTCAAGTTCTCTCTTTGCCGGAAGCGGTGACCCACAAGACATGATTCTCGATGGAAATGTAATGTATTACCACGATGGAACTAGTAGCGATAACATCTATCGATTTAATGCCTTCAACTTCACCGCACTCTCATCTTTAGATGCTGGAGCGCAGGTTGATGAAAACAATGGTGATATCAATGGCCTCAATATTGTTGATGGTATATTGATGGCAAGTGTTTCTTCACCAAACTGGTGGCAAGTCGATGGCTCAGGCGGTATTGCTCAATGGAATATCAGCAACGGCTCTTGGGCGGAAAGTATCCTACCTATCGGGCAAGTTGACCGAGTCACTGCATACGAATCAACGACAGGAAACCTCTGGATCTCTTGGGGCGAAAGTAATCTTGAACTCATTGCACCGAATGGCACAATTATCGGTACATGGGATGAGGATGACTTTGATTTCCCAATCCGGGAGATTCTCGAGTTCAACGGTGAAGTCTTGTTCGCCACTGAAGATGGTGTTGCTCGATACAATGAGTCAAGCAATATGTGGCTCACTACATGGGAGGAAGGTTCTGGCTTACCAGCCGGTGCTGGAAGCCGCATTTACGAAATGTGGACGGACGGCTCAGACCTTGTTGTCGGTGGCGGAGATGTGAGTGGCTTTGGGCAATTCCAAGGCGGTGCCTTATCTCATTGGGATGGAAGCACTTGGGCTCAATATGATTTGGGACAAAACGGTACACCAAACGGTTACCCGATTTCTATGGTCATGTGTGGCGGTGTATTGAATATTGGAATATATGCAAATAACGGCGGTGTCGCTCGCTTAGACCTCGGAAACAGTACAATGATTGGCTCGTTCACTCGTGCGGATTGGAACGAGAATTACGGTGAAGTTTCTGGCGTTGCCTGTGATACAACCGATACGCTTTACGTCGCTTTTTACGAAGATGAGGCAGATATTAAGAAATACAGTTACTCGACCAGTGCTTGGATTACACCAATCACTTCTGCAACCAATGGCTTACCAAGCGATAGAATTTGGTGGGATTCTATTGGATATGCGAATGGTGGCCTCGTCCTCGGCCATGGCATCGGGCTATCTGGCAGTAATATTATCGGTGGCGGGTTCTCACTCATCGCCACTTCTGGAAACTCAAATGCACAAGCCAGTGTCAACGGCGCAGGCTCTTCTGTGACCTCATTCCAATGGTTAGGAAGCAAATGGTTAGTCGGGCAAGCAGGTGGTTCATCTGGATTTAGTAGGGTCGAAACTATCAGCCCCCTCGGCCAAAATACAATCGCAACACTCCCTGGTTTGGTCAGTGGACAAGTCACAACAATGACCGGTAACAGCACCCATTTGTGGGCCACAACCGCCGGATCTAGCCAAGGATTTGGTCAATCAAGCGGGGCTGGATTATTACAAGGTGAACGCCAAACAGATGGAACAATTCTGTGGCAAGATGGTTGGACAATGGCTGCAAATAGTAAAGCTCAGGATACCGAACTCATCGGAACTGACCTTTACATTTCTTCCACTCCGACTGGATTGTACAAACTCGACACCATAACTGGTATTGTTACGCGCTTAAATGGCGGACTACACAACAACCACGATGGTATGGTCCGCGTTGGAACGACTTTGGTTCTTGGACTGATGGGTAGTGGCGGTTCCGCACCTGGTGTTCAACTATATGACATTCAAACTGGCTATGGAAATGGAAAACTGATCGGTGGATTACCATCAAACGCAATCAATAATTTCGCTGCAACGCCAGACATTCTCTACATTGCAACCAATGGCGGCGTAGGGCGATGGGATTATGCAACCTCAGATTGGCTCAATCCACTCACAACTTCAGACGGACTCCCTATCAATGTCGTTGAAGATGTGATTGTTGAAGGAAATTATCTCTGGATGACTACAACTGCTGGTTTGGTTCAAATGAATCTTACAACCAATGCTACGACTCTCTATACCTCCGCCTCTGGCCTCATGGGGACTTCAACAATGTCACTTACCTCCTATACATCAACATCTATTTCGATTGGATCAGGTGGAGTTGTGACTCTAAATAATGAAACTACACTGTTCGTTGGTCACGATGGCGCTGGAAGAGAACGCCCTGCTGTCACTACCATCGGTTTGAATTCGGGTACAATTGTTGGCCATGAATTCGACCAATTACCATCTAATAATATCGATGCGCTTGCAAGCGATTACTGGGGCGTTCACATCGCTACAGACATTGGACCAATGACTCACTGGAACAGTACCTCCACTTTCTTTGAAAATGGAATTCCATCCTACCAAGTATTTGGTTGGCCTGTACAAAAAATGATCAGTGATGGTGACCACATTCTAGTGTTTGGTGGAAACGGTGTTTCAATTATTGAAGCTCGAACAAATTCACATCAGAATCTCAAGATGATTTCAATGCCATTACTTACAGGTGGGACAATTTCATCGGATTATATTTGGCTTACTACAGATGGAGAGGGATTATTTGGATACGAAAACAATCCCCAATATACAGAAATTGAACGCGTATCTATTCGATACGCAGACCCCTTAAATGTTGGATTCAATTTAGCGACTCGGGATATCACCGATATGACTCACCCTGGCATGAGTATTACTCTTGTAGACCTCGATTCAACGGTTACCCTTGACTCTACTCAAGGTGTTGTTGGGACCAATGGCATATTGTTCCAAGCCATTCCTTTAGCGTTTACCTCTCCAGTCAATAATGCAGCAACATGGGTGCAATCCAAGAGCCTCAAATATAATGCAACCATTGAACTTGCAAATACTCCGGATTTTGAAACCACTTTACAACTTGCTGTTGATAACGGCATAATTATCAACGGAACTCAATTCTTACAAATGACTCTTCGTTCGCCTTCAAACGGTTCGTTACAGGTTCGTCTTATCTACGATTATGTTCGTACTGAAACGCCGATTATCGCGAACGGCCTCATCGACCGACCAGATGACGGCGGTGGAGCATTGTTGGCTAACTGGAGTCTTGTTCACGATGAAAACTTTGCCCGATATCTAGTCTATGTCAATGAAGGCCCTGTCTGGAATGTTGACAATAGTCCAATCACAGCAGATGACCTCTCTGGGCGAACAATAGACAAAGCAATCTCATTGCACAGTCGACTCTCAAGCGAAGTCACATCTGCCAACGGCATTCCTTTGGTTGATGGTGTAGAATACTATGCCGTTGTTGTCGTCGAATACGACGATGGGCACCTCGGAACTCCATCCCTCGTCATGGGACCTGCTTCACCATCCAACGAAATACCCCTCTCCCCGTTGTGGGCAAATGCAGGACCACACGAAGGTGGTGACGATGGCGACCTTGACGTTGAATGGGCTCGCTGTACTTCGCTTGATTTAGCAAGTACAATGATCTATACCTCGATAGACCCAATGACTGATGTTCTCGGATTAGTTCCTGAGGCAGAGGTCATGAGAACAGAAGGGAATACCACGGTATTGTCACTCGATGCTGGTCAGCCATACTGGCTTGGACTCACCTGTACCGATGACTCGGGTCAAGAAGATTTGATGAATCCACTCATCATTGGACCAGTTGTTCCAACAGGTGGCTTGAATGACAACACAGCACCTCCAAAGATGGAGAATGTGGCTGCCATTGACACACCGGATGACGATGGTGGGCGAATTACAGTTTCATGGGACATTAATCCTGCAGAGGATTGCACGTTCTATGCTGTATTTATTCGATTGTCATCGGGCAATTTTGATGGCGAGACTATTCCATCCGCTTCTGTTGCAAACAGTGAATATTCTCAAGCGAAAATCATTGATGATTGCTCTGAAACTTCAACGACTGTTACGAGTATCGACGGTGTTGCACTCCAAGATGGACAAGCGTACTATGTCGGTATTGTTGCTTATGATGACTGGTTGAATGCAAACCTCGATGATGTAGATCTCGTCCAGGTCACACCGCTTCGCAATACTGCGGGAAGTGGCACAACACCCGACCGAGTTGGCGCAGTCAATGCCTTTGACCATCCTGATGATGATGGAACTGCAATTGACGTCATCTGGTCTATTTCGGATGCTGATGATTTCTCCCACTACATTGTGTGGGCTGCAGACAGACCAATCTCTGACCTTTCAATCGCTTGGGCTGCGTTTGGCGATGATGAAGGGAAGTGTGCTTGTTTGAAGATTAACAAACAGTGGATTGATGAAGATCGCAACCCGATTGAATTATCGATTTCGACTGCCCTTTACGGTGGCGATTCAATCGTTGATGCCACGCCACAACTCATCAAACCAGATATTGAATTATTCGTTGTTGTAACTGTTCACGACTTTGCCGGAAATGTCTATCTTACCGACTTACCACAAGCGTCTGTCATTCCAATCAATAACTTGCAAGATGTGATTCCACCTGCTCCACTTGAAACACTCGAATTGTACGACCGTCCTAATGATGATGGTAGTGCATTACTTCTCGACTTTGAATTGAGTGAAGCAAGTGATGTAGCAAATTACGAAATCTATGCTGCTACTTGGTCGTTTGATGCTGTTGGCATGGGAAGTACAGGACCTGCAACACCGGTCGCCGTTCTTTCTCGACTTCCTGAACTACCACTCACAATCGAAATCGTTGCCGGCGATACGCCGGTCATTGCGGGACAAGAAATCTGGGTAATTGTCGTCGTCAGAGATACCGCAGGAAATGCTCAGGAAATTGATTTGGTGAGCGTTTCGGCACAATCGATTGATGATGGAGTCGATGACTTGGGTGGATATCTTGACGAGATTGAAGATATTGTCTTGTCCTGGAATTCTGAAAAGAATATTTTGGTGGAATGGGGTCATTCATCGGACCCGAGTGTTCGTGGCTACCGCGTTTACATTTCCAACACCGATTTCTCTTCAAATTCTGAAGCAGACTTTGTTGCTGAAGTAAAGGCGTCGAATTCATTCCTTATCACGCCGAATAATTACGACCCACTGGTCAATACATCCGCTTGGTATATCGCAGTAACACCCTTTGACGACCTCTTTGAAAGAGAAGAAGTCGATGCGATGATGCTCGATGTTTTTGGTAAGAAAAACGCGGAGGGAGATGGTGGCCAAGATGCTGTTAATGATAACAAATTCTCGTCTCTCCTCACTACGCCGAATCTCTTAGCAGCTGGACTGTTGGCCATTGCGCTTCTCTTACTAGTGGCAATTGTTCGCTCTCGTGGAGGGCAACGTGGCCGCAATCAAACGCTCGAACTGCAAGAAGCAACTTGGGGTATTCAAGACGATGATTGGGGTGCAGTCAGTACCCCTGCTCCACCTTCAATGGCAAGCAAGACAGTGCCAAACATAGAGGGGACTCAAGGCAATGATATCTATGCAGCAGCAGAACGTATTGGAAGTCAGGACAGTTATGGACGACCTGCATACCAATCTCAACAGCCAGTAATGCAACCTGCTCAGAACAATGCATTGTTGAACGATCTTGCCGAACCAACTTCGCCACAACTCCCTCAAGCGAGCATTGATACATCATTCTTGGATGACTTGCTTTGAGGCGTGTCAATGAGTGAAGGCGATTCCAGTAATCCTCGTGATGCTGTCTTTACCACTGCGTTATGGGACGGTGCTTTTGCTCTTGCTGATTGGGAACTCCATTTGCAAAGATTGAGTGAACACGCCAAGCGTTTACGGATTGAACTGCCTGCTGATTTGACACAGCAACTTCTCGACTTTTTTATCCATGAAGAACGGCAGCACGAGGTAATCTCTTCTCTTGAACCTTCAAGGCTCGTTCGGATAGAGTGCTTCCGCACAGGCAAGGTATCAATCGAAATTCGTACACTCACTTTTCGTAACGAAGACATCGACGCAATTACACTACCTGCTCCGCGATGGTCTTCAAAGGTAAATGGAACGAAACACGGTAATTGGAAACACTATCGCGAGGCCCATGAAGTAGCTGAAAAGCGCGGAGCAGACCTTGCATTCCTGGTACATGACTACGCTATTGTCGATGCTGATAGAGCGATGCCAATTGTTCTCGATGATGATGGGGTTGCGTGGGTTGCAGGACAAACCGAGGGAGGAGTTTCAAGCATCACATTCAAGGTTCTTGCAGAAGGGCTTGAAGTTTCAGGAATTCCGATTCAATTTGGTCGGTTAAACGAGCGTTTAGTTGCTCGTGCTGCTGAAGTTATTGTTGTTGGCAGTGGTATAGGAGCATGCCGAGTTCTTTCACTCGATGATGAAATGCTTGGTGAAGGCGTTGCCCTTACGAATCTGTGCCAATCACTATTGGAAACTCATTATCAAGACAAAGCAACATGGTTTGATGTGAGGTCATTACAATGAGTAAACGTTTTCTCTCCCTCCATGCACATTTGCGTGACATCGGATTGATTGGGGAAAAAGCAGTTCATTTTGGTGGTCCTGATGAATTACTGCTCTACTCTGGTGGGCCACAGTCTCATCTCGCTCAATTTTCAATGCTATGTGGCCCTTCTAGAAAACGCGTTTTGGTACGTCAACCAAGTCATAGGAATATTTCGCCCGCCCAACAACACAGTCCATTAAAGGGAGAAGTACAATTGATGAAAGAAAAGTTACCATTCATTGCTCAAGTTGAAGAATGGAAGCATGGATGCTGGTATCATTCAACATCAATTTTTGCAACTTCATTGCCTGAACTTCTGGAAAAACTTCGGCTATTTACTCCAACACAAATGTTTGAAACCACTCCTAATTCCTCCTTGCCTCAACGACCTTTTTGGGCCGGATCTTTGGCCTATGACATGGTGCAATGGACACTACCTCTTCGGCTCCAACATTTGCCTGATGAAGAAGAATTACTCACTATTTTATGGCTCGTTGAACGAATTGTGGTTCATGAAAAGGCAACCGATAGGATTCGGTGCCACGCACTCGAAGGTGATAATTGGTGTGAAGAAACTTCACAATATACGGGACATGATTCGATTTTGCAGACTTTGCCAGAACCATCACGTTCTCTTGAAACAAGTTCGATGACGGATGGGCAACATGAGCGGGCGATTGAAGCGGTACGTGAAAGCATTCGTGCAGGACAAATGTACCAAGTGAATGTTGGGCGATGGTGGGAGGGTGATATTCTTGAACATCCTCGTCGGATATTCCAGCGATTGAATGAAACAAATCCCGCTCCTTTCTCAGCCTATCTTGAAGCACCCGACTTGGGATTTTCTTTGGTTTGCTCATCGCCCGAATCATTGCTCAAATGTAATGGCGATTCGGTGTTTACATCTCCAATAAAGGGGACGCGCCCGCGCGGCTCAACTCCTGAGCAAGAGAATAATCTACGTAATGAAATGATAAACGATGAAAAGGAACGCTCTGAACATCGAATGTTGGTTGACTTAATGCGAAATGATATTTCAACAGTTTCGAAAGTTGGAAGTGTTCAAGTTGAGCGCTTCGATGTTGAATCTTATGCACAGGTACAACACCTCGTGTCTCATCTCTCCGGTGTATTAAATGATGATTCAAATGGTTTGGATGCGCTACATGCCGTCTTTCCCGGCGGTAGCATCACCGGCTGTCCACGGACTGTGGTCTGTGCTGCAATCGACGAATTAGAACAACGCCCGCGCTCTTTTTGGGCGGGTTCAATTGGTTGGATTGATCTCACATCTGGAGCCTGTTCATGGAACATATTGATTCGAACTTTAATCGCAAGAAAACAACGCGGGCAATGGCATGGAAGTGTTGCTGCAGGTGGAGGCATCACCATCGGCTCTCATCCAAAGACCGAAGTTGAAGAAGCAAAATGGAAAGCTGCTGCTCTCCGAAAGGCTTGCGGCTGGATTGATGGTGAAAATTCAGAATTGCCCGTCGGTAAACTCACGATACATCAATTGGAAGTAGAGGCGGTTCCAATCGCATCTGCCGAAGGAAGGGTTCGGTTCATCGATGAGAATACGGTGGCCGAAGGTTGCGTTTTGTTGATTGACAATCTCGACTCATTTACCCTCAATATCGCCCATGCCATCGCTGGTTTAGGACATGATGTTCTGATCTACAAAGCAAGGGATGGAACGCCCGGTCTCGTGTGGGATGCAGATGCGTGTATCGAATTCGTACATCGCTTCCAACCGACACATATTGTACTTGGTCCGGGGCCAGGAGAACCTACAAATTCTCCTTTAACGATGGAACTCGCTCGTTCGGCCCTCTCTGGTAAAATTACAACTCCTATTCTAGGAATTTGTTTGGGCCATCAAGCCCTTGGGGTCGCTGCCGGAATGAAATTGATACGTTCGCCGAACGGACCTGTTCATGGTGCACCTCGGTCGTGTCTGCATAATCAAACTGGACTTTTCTCAACATTACAATCACCCTCTCTTTTTACCCGTTACAACTCGCTGTGTATTGCTTCGATGGAGGATGGGCCGTACATCGAAACTGCACATGAGGCAGGGACAAAAATGGTGATGGGAATTCAACATCCGGACTTGCAAATACATGGAATTCAGTTTCATCCAGAGTCTGTTGGTTCAAAGGAAGGACTCGAATTGCTGGAGAGTTTCTTCATGATTGAAGCGGATGCTTGAAGAATCGTGCGCGAGTGGAGAGAGTTGAGGGAGTAATATGCCGACTTGCCGACATTGTTCAAGCACCTATTCCCGAGAGCAGTTCATTCATGGAATTGGACCAAAAGCACAAGTCTGTGTTCGATGCGGTATTGAGAAAGGTTTGGTGTCAAAAGAAGATGCACCAAACATGTATGATGATGCGCTAAACAGTGCTAGATTACAAATCATAGCACGTCGATATAGCGTATTTTTGTATATTCCTTTACTATGGGCTCTCTGGATTATGATTTTGAGCGACGTCAACCCTTGGGGTTGGTATTTCCTCGGTTTGCTGATTATCTTGACATTGCTTGCACCGGTTTGGTTCATTTATCGCGGCGGCCAATACTCAGGTGATATGGCTCGTCTGACACCTGCCTACGAACGTCCCGAGGGCCACTGATTACGATTTGGCGTGGATTTTGAGGACGTCACCGTCACTCATTTCGTGCTCTGCTCCAACCACACGCCGAGTTCTTCCATCCACGCCTCGAATAAAACCATCTCCAAGGTCGCTGTGAACTTTATATGCCAATAATTTGGCTTGAATTCCAGAAGGAACCACAAATGCATCTGGCAATATCTTTCCATCTCCATCTGTCCAATGTGTTTCGTCTTGAACAGGATAGACGACGATGTGGTCGAGTTCGTCAAACAAGACTGTGTCGAGAAGCGTTGAAACGCCTGTACCATTATTGGTTGATAGGCGTTCAAGCATGTGGTTTAATGCCTTCAGTTGAGGTTCGGAAAGAGAGTTTTTGCTGGTGAATTCAAATGTATTTTGACCTGGAATATAAGAGATTAATTCCGCTGATGCTGCACGGCGAAGGGCTAATTCCATATCTGCCATGCAAGGCATCAAACTGCCATTTGTTGTAACTTCTTGAAGGACTCCTGCTGGAGCAATATCAAACTTATTTGCAGCAATATGAATTGGAAACAATGCAGTTCGGACATGAATTGCAAGTGCTGCAATCGTCTGTTGATCCCAATCCCAAGGGCTTCCAAGTGCGTCATTCTCGCTTTTGAATGCTTCAAAAGAGATTGCAATCGATTGTGAAGTTGCTCCAAGCCCTGTTAATTGCTCATGGATATAGCCTACCAAGCCTTTCTCTCCCTCCGCTTGGACTCGGCGAACGCCTCGTGTCCAACCGTCATTCAATAATCCTGCAATCCAAGCATCTAATTCTCTTCCGAGAAATTCTATTTCTTCACCGATACACTGTTGTGCAGTTTCTTTACTCTGATTTGCACCCTGTGGGTTTCCTTCAATATCTGTTGTTCCCGCTGCATCAATAACTTGGATTAGTGCATCGCAATTTGCCAAATCAGCAAGGAAAGCATTTCCCCTTCCTCTGCCTTCACTAGCCCCAGGAACAAGTCCTGCGATGTCAATCAAAAAACATGGCACGAGTCGGCGATGAGCGATACATGAGCCTGTTCTCGGCTCGCATAAACTTCCTTGCCGAGGGTCGTCCTCAGTGACCGTCTCGATACGTCCTTCTTTCTCCAATCGTTGCCGTATGTCTTTGCAAGGACAATGAATTCTTGCTGCTACAAAGGCGACTCCGACATTCGGCTCAATGGTACAAAAAGGATAATTGGCAATATCCACTTTTGCCAAAGTCGCCGCACTGAAAAAGGTTGATTTGCCAACATTCGGTTTGCCGACCAATCCGATTTTCACAGTGATCCCGCCATGTGAGCGCGTCACTCTTCTTCAGATTCGAGTATCTCATTTCGAATCTTAGCCAGCATAATGTCTAACTCAGGAAGATTGAGACGACCATCGCCATCGAGGTCAACTGCGGAAACCAGTCGGTCCATTTCCCAAGGCGGTAGGTTTGCAATGTTTGCTTTTACTAATGCTTGTTGGAATTCAAAGCCATTGATATCACCGGACTCATCCAAATCGATGGCATTGAAGAATTCGAAAATCGATTGTTTGGATTGCTTAAGGTATTGAGCAAGCATAACAAGTTCTTCAGGGACTGGGAATTCTGTAACTTCATCGTTGTGAAGTTGGGCAGAAACTTGAACTATTGAAGAGCCGCCTTCATCTTCTTGGATATCTCCAACGTTAAGAGTTGTATCAACACCAACGCCTCGGGCAAGCAAGGTGCGAATCGTTGTTGAACCATCGACCAAAGTGTACGAATCAATGTCACTTGGAACAGATGTTTCGGAATGCGAAGCATTGTTTGGACGTCCTGTATGAATCATTGATAAAGCTGCGATGATACTGGCCAGTACTACCATGTAAAACATAGCTGCTGAGACCAAGAAGAATCCTTCAGTTGAGGCAACTGCATCTTCAACACCTGAGTTTGAAACCGCATAAGCAGTGAAGTCTCCGATAAGTGCTGCAATGGTTGAAGCAACGCCACCAATCAAAGTGAACCAAACTGCAAGTTGGGCATTATTTGCCTTAGCGAGTTTCTTTCCAGCAGCCAGTGGATAGGAAGTGAAGATTGCTGCAAGCATCATCAAACTTCCAATAGTGGAGATGAAGCCTGTGTCGACAGTGTGCGCCATCGAACCAAGTTTATCCATTCCGACAAAGGTATCCATGCCTGTAAAAAAACCTCCAATAGCGTATATTGGGAGCAGCAACATTGCTGCTGTTGCCGCAAAAGCACCAGGGCTTTTGACGATTTTTTCAGGATTTGAGGCTGCGGTTGCAACCATGTTAAACGAACCCGCAAGTATGGGTAGAAGTCCCAGTGTCATGAGAATTGCACCGATATTTTGCAACAATTCCCCAGCATCTGCTGAAGAAACGAAGAATGGAGGGATTGTTACGAAAAGGAACAGCATACTTGTTTTCTGCATCGATTCGGACCAAACAGGCCTTCCAGCAGTAAATGGAATGATATGGTAGGCAACTGCAAAAATCAATGCCAGAGGGACCCATCCGTTCAAGACTCGTTCAGCCATCCAAACTGTTTGTGTCGAGTCGACAAGTTCTCCAAAGAAGATAAACAACATTGACATGATTTTGGCAACCAAAGCAAGCACCAAAAACCATGTTGTTGGCGAGATGTCGTTATGCTCTCGGTCACCTATAGTGATGAACACATTGATGAGAAGAGCGATGTGAAGCATTGCCCCAACAACAAACATTGAGATGTTTTGTATAATTTCAAGAACGCTTGCCTCATTGCTGACATCGATAAAAGAAAAGATTGCTGGTAGAAGAAGTACGACAATGGTCGAGGCTGTTAGAAGAACCGCCACCATCGATGCGCTGGCTTCACTTGCTAGTCGGCCTTTCGATGCACGTGAAACTGCAACCAGTGCTGCACCAACCAAGAGGTAATTCAACGCAGTTGAGAAGAAGATTGCAGTGTAGTCGGTTAGCATTGAACCATCATCATAACTCCAACCAATACTGGAAAGAGAGTTGAGAGCGGTTGGGTCATAGCGATGCCAGATGCCGAGGAACATGCCTATACATGCCATTAAGAACCAAGCCATACCGAACCGGAGCCATGTTTTGGTACCGCTTCCAGACTTGTCGTTAAAGAGGTCGATCAATCCGGCTGGGGCCTTGTTTAGCAAAAACATTCCAAATTGTCGAAGAGAACTTGTCATTCCTCCAATTCCTTGAACCATATAGTTCGAAACAAGGAAAAGTGAAGCAATCATGAGGACTACGGAGATAAATACTGTTTCCATACATCACACCTCCTAGTCAACGATGACCTCGCTTATGAGTGAAGCGACGATTGCTCCAACTCCAACCAAAATTCCAATGAGATAATACCAAATTCCACTGCCACCAAGATTTCCAATCAAAGGAACAACTTCACCGAGCAAAGGAAGGTTATCCCAGCCGAAAACATTTGAGAAGAGTGCAAGTATGCCAAGAAGCCCAACTGAGAAAAGTGTCAAAACCACTCGACTGCTCGACGGTTCACCTGTTCCAACAGTCACATCTGGTAGAGTTGTTGTATTTGTCATCGGGTTTCACCTTTGCATGACCCCATAGGGGTCATTCCGCCCACTCGTAATGCGGTGATAAACATTCACTCCCCGCGGGGAGTATTTCTTCGATTGAAAACCTTAATTCAAGGCGAGCGAAGTCTGTCGAGAAGATTGCCTCGACGGTGCTTTGAAATTCCCAATGGAACGGGGAGTGCTTGCTCCAAAAGAATCTCTTCTTTCCATGCATGTTCACATGAACAAGACAACCCTTCGAATTCTTCAAGTTCGCCAGAAACCGCATATCGTTCAATGGCAGCAACAACGACCGAATCACAAGCTCCACAATTATGGGCGCCTCTAACCCTCCCCCCTGCCGTTGGGTGGATGATGAGTCGGCAAACTTGGTCTTTATCGCCGTTTTTTCCACCGTTCGGATGAATTGTTGGGTGAACTCGACGAATCAGTTCGACCAAAGACCAAAGCCAAGGAGGGCGATATTCATTGTTTCTATGAAGTCGGTCGATGATGGTCCCTCGCTGAATATTCATTGGATTAACAGAAATCTCATCACTTCTTTGTGCGACATCTTCAACCCATTTCACGCCATGGTTCAATGCATCTGCTTCACTCATGAAAGGTGGTTTGAACATCAAATAGGTCTTGACTCGGATATCGAACTTTTTCAAATTTTCAACTGCCCGATCCCAAGATTTGGTCGTAAAACCCTTGTTGACGTGAAAGCGAAGAACTTCGTCATCATAGGCTTCAAGGCCAATCGCTACTGCAAAACTTTGATTCAATTGTGATGCCCAAGCAAGTTTCTCTTCGGTTAATTGTTCACATCTACTTTCTACAATCAATTCTTTGCCAAGGTCATGGCAATCTTTCAGAACTGTTTCTTGGAATTCAACTGGGATTTCGCGGTCTTCAAGTAATGAGCCGCTCGTGTAGACTTTGACCATGGCATGGTCTTTGAAATCTTTGAATTTTTCCTTTGCATAAGCCCACTGTGCATGTAAATCTTCATTGGTGACATCATCGCGTGTGTCGTTGAAATATCCACAAAAAGTACAACCGCTTGACCACCACCAATGGCATCCTTTAGTGCGCAAGATGACGGTCACTGCGCTGCATGGTGTTCCATCAGCGAGCGTTTCAGGCGTGTAGTATACTGTCGCAGGTTCACTTGCATCCCATGATTGTTGACGAGCGATTGCCCATGGAGTATTCGCGGGTGCCTTGACCAGATCGTGGATACGGGCGCCTTTATTCCCATCTCCAACTAATGTCAATGATTTTGGCCCCGACATCGTGTTCCCCTATGTGAAGTGGCTCGGCTTTGGTGTTTCAATCCACCGCCCAACGAAATCGGCTTAATCACGCACTGGGGTGAACAAGATTGTGGAACCTGCTTGGACAAATTCGCCCTTAGGATATGTTGGGTTTTGCTCTTCTGCGGAACAGACATTCGGTATGAAAAGTGTTGCTGGTACACGGAGGTCAACACGAGAACCAAGCCTAATCATGCCGTAACGTTGCCCTCGGCGAACTTCAGAATCGGCTTGAAGCCAAGGAACAATTGTTCGTGCAAGTGCACCAGATATTTGCGTCACTTCAACAAAGATATCCTTGTCGCCTTTGAACACACTTCGAACTCTTTCATTGTATTGACTTTCTTTTTTGTATGCAGCAACAAAAGGTCCGCGCCGTAGACCTTTTCCAGCTCGGTGTTCCATTCGATGCAAGGTTCCGGCGAAAGGGGCACGGTTTACATGGACATCCAGTGGTGACATGAAGATGGCAATTCGGTAAACATCATTCTTTGATTCTTGGCCTTTGGTAACCGCTTCAAATTGCTGCTCCGTTTCGAATAACAGTGGATTTGCAGGTGGTTCTGGAAACCAGTCCCCCGTCAAAGGGTCAGATTTACATGTACCAGACTCAAGTTCATCTTTCGATGGCCTTCGTCCAACAGAGCGTTCACGACGAACAAACATGACATGGCCATCAGCAGGACTCACCAACACACCTTCATCTCGGGGGATTGGACGGTCAGGGTCTCGCCAGAAATTTGCGAAAAAGGCTGAAAGCATGAAGCAAAATATTCCGAAAAACGGAATCAATCCATACAAAGGATCAATGGTTGTTCCAATAATTAAGGCGCTACCACCCATTAAGATTGGAATTATCACCGGAGCGTGGCCGCCGTGGGCCAGACCTGCCATGGAATCGCCTCACTCTGCCCAAGGGTCTTCGCCATCCGCCCAAGTAGTAGCAGCGGTGGTTTCGGGGCCTGGTTTTTCTTCGGTTGCTTCTTCGGTTGCTTCTTCGGTTGCTTCTTCAGTTGCTTCTTCAGTTGCTTCTTCAGTTGCTTCTTCGGTTGCTTCTTCAGTTGCTTCTTCAGTTGCTTCTTCGGTTGCTTCTTCGGTAACTTTAGCAGATTTTCCACTTTCTGAAGTAGAAATTTCTTCTGCTTCTTCAATGGTCATTTCAGCCGCACGTGACTCGACCAAGTCATCGATACGTTCGGTGAAGGCACGAGCCATGTGCTGAGACTTGCGTTCAGCTTCAATAGCGCTCTCAATCATTTCGTAGCGAACCTTGATGGCTTTGTTGAGGTCTTCGAAAATTCGCATGTGGTCGACATACCAATCGTCACGTGTTTTCATTTCTTTAACAGCGAGACGCAGGTCGTTGTCAAGTTCCTCTGCTATTCCGTAAACGCGGCCTAAACGGTCCTTTTCACGGGTGTACTTTTCTTCCATCTTTTCGAGTTCAGGTTCGAGGCGTTCAACGGTTTTGCTTGACTTTGCAGCCCGAAGTTCAAGTTCACGAACACGGTTATCTTTCTCATCGAGAAGGCTTCGTAATGAATCTTTTTCGACTGCGCCTTCGATAATTTCTTTCTCAAGAACTTCGATTGTTGCAAGCGAAGAATCCAAATCTCGCTGTGCGCCTTGAAATGCTTCATAGAGAACTTCAATTTTAACTTCTAAATCTTCAACGGTTTGCGTCGGTTCAGTGGCGGCTGGGGGGATGGGTCCTTCTTCAGTCATTGTCTCACCCGGAGGCAAGCCTCCATGAACACCCATTCGCCCCCACCCTATCAAGCCGACGCTTGAAAGGGCTGGGAATGGAGCAGCATTGTACGTGTTTTTCATCTACGGTATGAATTCGTAATGGTGACGAGTTCTCTAGCAATGCTCACTTCACCCATAGAATGTCCTGCATCTGGCACGAGAATGAGGGCGCTGTTGGGCATTGCCTTATGCAATTCCCAAGCACTACGTGCTGGACAAACAACATCATAACGACCTTGAACAATATTAGTTGGTATGTGTTGTATTGATTCGACATGATTGAGAATATGGGCTTCTTCAAGAAAAATTGCGTTGATGAAATAGTGGCATTCTATTCGTGCAAAAGCGACTGCAAAATCAAGGTCTTCTGCTTTTTCAAGATACGAATCATCTGGGAAAAGTCGGCTTGTGGCCATTTCCCAACGAGTCCACTCCTTTGCAGCAGCACGGCGAATGTTGATATCTTCGCTGGTCAAACGAATATGATAGGCTTTGATAAGATCATCCTGTTCTTGTTTTGGAATGTGCTCTCGGTAGGCCTCAAAAGCATCTGGAAATATATGGCTTGCTCCATCTTGATAGAACCAATGTAATTCGCTCTTACGGCACATGAAAATGCCTCTAAGCATCAAACTAAGTGCGCGTTCAGGGTATTCTTGTGCATAGACCAAAGCAAGGGTTGACCCCCACGACCCACCAAAAACATGCCATTTCTCAATTCCAAATGACTGGCGGAGTTGTTCGATGTCACTAACTGATGCTTGAGTATTATTTTCAACTAATTCGGCATAAGGAGTAGATTTACCACATCCACGCTGGTCAAATTGAATAATATTGTAGGTTTCTGGGTCGAAGTATTGGCGATATGAAGGTTGTCCGCCGCCACCAGGTCCACCATGAATAACAATAACTGGAATTCCATCTGGGTTTCCACTTTTCTCCCATGCAATCGTATGTAATTCCGAAACGTCCAACATACCCGCGTCATACGGTTCAATCGGCGAATAAAGGACGTCCTCAAGGGTCGTTGTTACATCGAACATGAACCTTCCACGAGTCGGTTACGCATGTTCCTTTCGTAATGGGCATCTTCTTGGAATGCGTCGGCTCGGTTGTAAATATGAGCCGGCGAAATGCAACTGAAGTGTTCAGCGAATGGGCTGAAAAAGGTAAGGATGGGGGGATGGAGAAAGGACATGCTCGTTCTGTTCATGCTATGCTTGAATTAGCTGGAGTCCCCCGAAATACACACTATTCGGCAATTGATGTCGGTTGTGGAAATGGTTGGGTGTGTCGCAGAATCGCACAGGATCAAATGTGTTCACATGTTGTGGGAGTCGATGGTTCGGCTCGTATGATTGAAAAGGCTCACTCCATTGATGAACAAGGCGAGTATCACCTTGCAATGCTTCCGGATTGGACGCCTGAACAACCGTTCGATTTGATTCACAGTATGGAATTTCTCTATTACTTACACGACCCAAAATCGATGTTGAAAAAGTTCAATGATGAGTGGCTAAACACTGGCGGAATCCTTGTCGTGGGTGTCGACCACTACCTCGAAAATGAAGATAGCTTAAGTTGGCCTGATGCTTTGAATGTCCATATGACAACACTCAGCATTGAGCAATGGAAAACAGCAATGCTGGATGCTGGATTCATCGATGTTGAAGTCCACCAAGTTGGTCAAAAAGAGAATTTCATCGGAACTTTAGTTTTACTTGGTAAGAAAAAATAAGTTATTCATCATCGCGAACGGGTCCAAGTTCGGCTCCTTCTGGCCCGCAAAGGCGTATTTCTCCTCTTGAAAACGGGCATTGTGAACAAATGTGTGCTGATTCAACAGGCAAACGTGCTGGCTCTTCGAGTGCATCTGGAGTTGCAGTAAGTTGAGCCATCCAATTGAGATGTTCAGAAAGGGTGATTTTTGCTTCAACAAATTCTTCTTCAGATAATTGTACCATGCGTCCAGAAGCGCCGATAAGCAAGGATGGAGGCAGTACTCGGCGACGTTCGTGTTCGGGCTTTTGCTGCTCGATGACCTCCAATGCCAATGAATACAAAGTCAGTTGTAAACGGTGCTCGTCTAACAACGACCGTTCCGCATATGATGCAGGGAAAGGCGATAGATGGTCGCCTTTGAATTTCTGAAGATGACTACCTGAATTTGGATCGTCTGGATTAAATTGGTCTCTACAATCTTTGGTTTTCAAGTCAACAACTTGCAGACACCCTTTTCCTTCAGCATCACGTAGTGCCAATACTAAATCGGCTCGTCCGTCAAAAACCACATCAACATGGCCGACAATAGCCTTTGGACGTGGCCCCTCGATCGAGAAGGTGGTGCGAACTACTCCATCAAAGGCGACTTTATGACTGAAATAAAATGGTAATTCTGTTCTCAATCCTTCGACGCTATATCCAAAATGGCTTTCGCCATCTGCAAATCTTCCAAGGAGGCCTTTGCGAACCAATGCCCCTAGGTGTGCTAACCGTTCAAGGGTCCTTTGATGGATTTCAGAGGTTAAATTTCCATCTCCAATACCCTCTTCTGCAAGTACCCGTTGGATGGTATCTTCGTCATCGAGAAGGTCTTTTCCTTCATAGACCCATGCAGAGGGGAGAGGAATCGTCGGTGGTGTATTCAAGTGTGCAGGATTCTGTAACCCAATTTCCACCAAGCGATGCATTAGGGTTCCAAAAACAGTTGCAGGCGGGAATAGAGAGGGTTGTTTCTCATTCGATTTTGATTTGGAAAATCGTTCAAGCGGCTCAGGGTTCCAACCTCGTACTTCAGACAACCAATGCCGGCGTGGGCAAGCAAAGCTCGTATCCAGGCCATGCGCCGTCATTCGCATGATGTCGCTCACTTGCGCATAGCCAACTGGGGGAGAAGTTTGAGGTGGAGTTTTTTCGAGTTGTGTTTCAAGGCTACGCCATTTTTGTAATGGTGTTTGAACATCTAAATCTAAGAAACAATCCGGTGAGTGATAAATATGAATCGACTCTATTGCATCTCCTCCAAGGCATGAATTTTCGACCAAAGCACTCGGATTCAAGGAAAGTTTGGTTTCTTCATAACGTTGGAGTGGTTCATCAAATACATCATTTGTAAGTAACCATGGTGAATTATCTTGCCTGTTGGAATGTGAGAGATTACGTAATCCATCTAACCACATTGCGCCCATGGTCTTCATTGATGGTTTGCTCTTAAATTCAAGGAGATGTGTGTCTGTGTTGATTTCTGCGGTACCGCTTGGCGAACCAACGACAATCAATCGGTCCTTTACTCGCGTCAAAGCAACGTAAAATTCTCGGCGGCGTTCGGCTTGACGTTGAGCGTGGTCCATGCGTTTTGCGAATTCCCAAAGTCCATCGTCAGGTCGTTCACGGGAAGTCCATGGGTTGATTCGGCCTGCTACAACTTGAGGCGTGACCAATACATTGTTTCGAACTGCAAGCGATGCATCTGATTTACCGGCATGGAAGATTCCTGCTACTACAACAACCGGTGCTTGAAGTCCTTTTGCACCGTGAATTGTCATGATTTGAATTGCACCACCTGATGGGGTGGTAATCGCGGAAGGGCCTTTGTTTCCAAGGCCGCTCAAGGCTTTCATTCGATTGAAAATAGCTGATGCTTCATGGCCCAATTCATTTCCAATTGAGGCAGCAAGGGCACACCATGCTTCTGCGTTTTGTCGAGAAGTATCATCGGGATATGCGACGAGTAAATCTGAATGGTCAAGAACTGTATCGAATACATCATGAATTGCTCCTTGCAAAACCAAGTGTTCAATGTGTATTGCAAATTGCTTTACTAACTTATTCGGCGCATGTTGCTGAATTTTCTTCCACCATGAGTGTTCTTCTTTGGAGGTGAGTAATGCATGTGCTTGTGCATCATTGAAACCCAGTATAGGCGAGCGAGCGAGTGATAAAGCAGCATGCCGCGAGTTTGGATAAGCAATCAATTCCAAGCAAGCGAGAAGTGGGCCAACAACGGGTCGTTTGAGTAATGCTCCTTGGCGGTCGGCCATGACCGGAATACCTCGAGATTGTAATCTCTGAATTAAATCTGGCATGTGTTTCCTGGAATGAACTAGAATAATGATGTCTTCAGGCCGAATGTTTGCTGCATCGTTTGGGAGTTTGGCGTAGGTTGCAGAATCGGCATTCCAAACTTGAGTCCCTCTCTTTTGGATGAGTGCTTGTAAACGGGCAGCAATTAATTCGTTTTCGAGATGGGAACGTTTTGCTTTCGGGTCAGCGAAGGTATCGATTCGTTTATCTAAATCCAAACTCGGAGCCTCGACGCCAATTTGGAGTGGGACAAGCCATTCCAGTGCCCCTAATCTTTCAGAGTCGCGGGCTGGTCGAAGTTGTTGAGGTTCTGCATGCCAATCACCTGGTAGAACGTAGTGTCGTGGATCGAATACGTCGTCAAACATCCCATTCATCGTACGCATTAAATTGTGTAAGGAACGATGGTTTGAAGTGAGGTCAATATGTCCGAGAGTACGCCGTTCTCGACGAATATTATCAACAGGTTTTAGGGCATCTTCATCGTCTTCAAAAGCAACACTCACATGCTCCCATAATTTGGATTTGACCGATGTCCCTTCAATGCTCGTTCCTTTGATGAATGATTCGCCTGCACCAACTGGACGAGGGTCTCGGCCTTCTCCCTCACTTCGTAAATGGCTCAAGCGAGGTTCGCTTTGCTCCATAAGATTCACTTGTTTAATTGCAGCGACCGTCCGTCGCATGACGGTGACCTCTGCTTGACGGAATCGGTAGATACTTTGCTTCATATCCCCGACAATACAAACCGTTGGATCCCAAGGCCCAAGTGGGCGCTGTGGGTCGTCAGATTCGAGCCTACGATGCCCCCATAGTCGGGCGAGAAGACGGAAATGCGCAGGGTTGGTATCTTGATATTCATCGATGATAAATGCACGATATTGACGTCGAATTGTCTGTAGTGTAAAGAAACGACGTTGCAAATCTTCGAAGCAGGATTGGTCTTCTCCAGCCAGGCGCATAGCCCGTGAAATATGCTGGTCTGACCAAGGTTCATCTCCGAGATGGTCGAGGGCATGAACGACGGCAGAAGGATAGACATGACGAACGATATCAGGGCACCGAGCAAGCAATAAATCAGCAACTAGTTTTTGAATATCGTCATAATCATGTACGGCTTCATGGGCTTTTCGAAGCGTCAAAATATCTTGACACCCGCTATGAACAAGCAATAAATCATTGAGAACATTTGTTTGTAATTCATGTGAAATTCGTAGACGTCCTTCGGGGGCAAGGTCGCTGAATGTCGTTGTAACTTCTTGATGACGAAGCTCACAACCATCAGGCATATGCACCAACGGAGAAATGGGGTCGAGTAAGAAAGCGCTCTTACCCAATAAACAAACCAAACGCCCAAGGCGACTGTTGAGTTCTGTATTGAGGGAGTCTGTGAGGCCTATGGCCTCAATTTCGATGGCGTCTTTCTCTGCCTTCGAAAGTCCTTTCGCGGCGGATTTGCCAAGTAAACCGGGGTGCCAACCAGCACAATATCGAGCTTGAGGTAGCCCTCCTTTCGGGAAATAACTCGGTTCATCATTTTCTAATTGATTGGTTGTCGTTCCAGCAATGGCCACTTGCCAGACCCATTGTAAACAGGCGCTTGGCTCAATTGGCAGGGGTTGTCGGGCCAACGCCGTTAGGTGATTAAAACGGGTAAGTGTGGAATTAATTGCAGTTTCGCAAGCCAACACATAGTGAGTAGAATGGGGGAGGTATACATTGACCCATTGAAACAAAAGCGCTTGAATGGTTTGAGCAAACTCGACAACTTCTTCTCGAACTGGTTCCAAAAACATGTCCATGAGAACTTCATGAGGAAGTGGCCCAACTCCAGACCATACAGAATCAATTGATTGGGCACGGGCAAGCATTGCTCGGTATGCTTCTTCGACAAACAACGATTTGCCTAACATTCCACTGAGCACAACCGCTGAATGTTCTTGGCCACCAAGGAGCACTGCTAGGCGGTCGCGTGCTTCGATAAACGCTCCAATATTTCCACGTACACCCGCCTCATGTGCGTCATTAATAGTTCTAATTCGCCACGCAGAATGAAGCGTTTCTTGAACCAAAAGTGGTGAACGTTCCTCGGAAATTTGTTCTCGGCTTGGATGAACTGCTACCAAATCCAAATGCGGCGATACGAGTTGAGAAAGGAACGCATCGATCGTGGAAATCGGTGCTTCATCAAGGGCTGACATCAAAGTCTCAATATCTCCTTCTCTGATTCGAGGGTCAAATATTCCTTCATCGTCACCTGCTTTCACAGGAAATGCTCGGCTTTGCCCGACTCGATAGCGTATACGTGCTTTCAGTTCTGCTGCTGCTTTTTTGGTAAAAGTAATGGCAACCACTTCGCTAGGGAGTAATCCTTTCCATTCGTGCGAGGGGGTTCGTTGCCGTGGTGGCGCTCGCAAAAGTCCACTTCCCTTCACCGGTTCACGAGGGCCATGTGGAAGAAGTTGGGTTGCGCGTTGTTCCGAGGATAAAAGATGTTGAACATAACGTTCAGCCATGACAGTTGTTTTACCGGTGCCTGCTCCGGCGTCCAAAGCAATGTGCTTGTCAAGGTCCAGCCCAAGTCGTTGACTTCGATTAAAACGAATCATTGTTCATCACCTCCAAGGGATGCGGATGGGCAAATTTGTCGTACTGTACAATAAGAGCAGTGGGCGCCAGGAGTGGGGTGTACATGGCCTTGGCGCGCTGTTTGAATCGCTCTTCCCGCCGTCCGAATACGTTCGGAAATCCAAGCACGGAAGCCGTTTTGAGATGAAAAGTTACTTCCAGGCTTTCGGTGATGGGTTTGAGCATATGTTGTTCTCTCTCCGAGTTCACCATCACCGAGATATTTGAGAATTGATTCATCAAGTTCAATGTAATGCGTGGTAGATTCTCCGATTTCAGATACGCCAATACCGACGACACGGTCACCTGGATGGCTCTGTTCCCATGCTCGCGCATAAAGTCCGAGTTGCACTTCATCAAACATGCCTTTCCGGTGACGTTTCCCTTTGTCTTTCGGCTTCGGACCGTTTACCGTTTTCAAGTCACGGATAATAACAAAGCGATTGGCTGGGTGTGGTTCTTTCAAATCAAGTGGGAGCACTTTTGAAATCGGAGTACTGGCCAAAACGCCATCCACTTTCGCTTGGGCTTGCTGTTCTTTGCTGAGTACGAGGGCATCAACTCGGTCGATTCGGCCAGAGAGATTTATCTGGATTGGTTTTCCTGCATCATCAAAGCCATTTATTTTGACATGTCCAATCTTTCCTTCTTTCAGCATCCATTCACAGGCTAAAGGTGCCGATGCTGTCAGCTCAATATCTGCTGAAATCATTCGGCCGAGTCGGCCACTGGGCTCTAATTCAATCTCGCCTTCAAGGTGCATCCGCCACTGACTCGGCGTAACTCCAAGCATTTCTCTACAACGATGGACGGCCACTGCGTCATTTCGTGCCAGCCAAGGAACTTCGCTTTCGAGATACGAGAGTACACTGCCCCATAACTCTGGAACCGTTTTCATCGGTCCTTGATGTAGTGGGAGGGGGTTTTCAACGGCTTCACCGGCTGTAATAACACCGTGTGCGTTTAGCATGGCTGCCTCCGCATCATGAATCATTGTGCCTCGTGCTCGGGCATCAACGTCTTCGCTTTGTTCGTCTTCTGATTCCGCTTTCAAACGTTTATCCATCCATGCCATCCGTGGGCATTTAAGCCAGGATTGGAGACGGCTTTGAGACCAAGTGTCCCGTTCCATACCTGTTGAATCGAAACCAATTGTTGCATTCAAAACTGAACTTTGTAAGTTGGGGGCGGGGAGAGGGCGAGGGTCTATGGCTGGGCCTTTGAAACTCGCATTTCGTTTCAAACCGAGATGCGGCCAATGCTGTTGTTGGCTTGAGCCGATCTTTACTTGAGAATTTGAAGGTTGCAATACGAGGTCATCGGCACTCAACATGTGTTCTCGGTTATCCCAAGTGAAATATTCTCCGTTTTCCAAGTCCTTCATCATAGGTTGTCGAAGACTGCGGTCCGTCTGAATCGGAAGTTCGTGCGCCATTGCTAAGGAGGTTTGGGAAAGCACTGTACCCGTAGGGGCGCCTCCATCGAGCAATTCCAACCCGAGACGTTGTCGTTCATCTCTTCCACGATGCCCTGCGCGTTCTCCAATTGCTTTTCCTTCGACCATCGTCATCGTAAAGGGGCGTGGTGTGAGCCAAACGGAGTCGCCGCCATGTTCATCCTTTGTCCAGTGCCAACTTCGATGAAGTCGGCCCTCTTGATGTTCAAAGTCCTGAAGAAAAGTAGGTGCTGATTGGAATGTTGCAAGTGAACCTTCATGCCGAGTTTCGGTTAACCATTCAGATAAAGGTGCACTTGGACCGCCACCTTCTTCGGCACTCGTGTCAAAGAATACGACTTCCTGTGCAGCATTGAGTAGATGGCGAAGGTGGTGTCTTCCCCGACGAATGGCAAGATCGGAATTAAATAATCCAAGATTGATTTGTGCAGGGGCATCAAGCCATGGTACTTTTGAAGTTTTCATCGGCCATGAATTGACATCCAAGCCTGCCAAGAGAATCAAATCAGCTTCAACACCGTGGGCTTGTTCGGGGGTAAGAACCTGAATATCCTTGCCTCTAGAACGGGAACGCGGCAGGGAGGTGTGAGCAAGAAGATGGTCAAAATATTCAATGAACAGTGGCCCTTTTTCCGGAATCGAATAACCCGCTTTTTCAAGCAGTAATCGCGTGGATTCATGAGACTCTCTCACAATTTGTAATCCTGTGAGAGACCGGTCATGCTTTGCTGTTCGATTAGAGAGTTCAATCCAATCGATTCGGCTGTAAATCGTATCGAGCCATTCTATTCCTGATTTTGGACGCTTTGGTAGAGGGAGGGTTTGTTGTGTCGAACAACCAAGTGGTCGTTTTGAGATTTTGGAAAGGGTATCTTGGTCTAATAGCGGAGCCCAAGTTTCTGCAACGCAGTGCAACCACCATTGAGTTTCTTCAAGGGCTTGGCGTGCATGATTTTTGTTTTCTCCAAGTTGGGGAGTTGCTTGCGCAAGTGTTGCCAGCCAACGCAGCAGTGAACCTTGTCCGCCTCTTACATGAAATGAGCGGGCGATTTTTTCGAGTATGTCAGAATGAGGACGTGGTTTCCATGAAGGTTCACTGGGGTGGCTGAGTTCTTCGATGGCACCATTATTCAGAGGAAGACTTTGATGTTCATACAATCCTCGAAGATGCTCTAGTGACCACGCATCCATGCCAATACCGAGTTTCATCGCTCGGGATAAACCGGCCACTGCGGGTATCTCTTCGAGTTTTTTCTGTTCTATTCCGCACTGATAGCCAAGTGATTCAAGACGAGAGTTCCACTGTTCCTGGTTGGCATCTGCAGCCCCATCGACAATTAACACACGCCCTTTCGAGTGGAGGCCATACGAACGTAACAATTCAATTGCAGCATCCATTGAATGTGCTCCCCGTTCTAAGGTGATACGATGGAGTGAAGTGTTTCTCTGTTCACCTCGTCTTGAACGCCAGTGGATTTCATTCGGTGGTGACCACACATCATGCTCCGGCACCCATTCAGGAAGATCTGATTGTGTCACATAGTCCCATTGAGCGTCAAATAGGTAGGCGCCGTGAAAACCAAGGCGGAAAGAACCGGCTGAACAAAGTTGGTGGATAGGACGTACTTTGGAAAGCGCTGTGAAGAAACTGCGTTCGGTTTCTGAGTAATCCGGTGCCGTATCCAAGACCACAATACCTCTTACGTCATTCAGCGTGAATGGAACCTTAGAACTTGTTTCAAGCGCCTTCATCAGACGGGCAATAGCGTGATGGGGGTGGGTTCCGCCCAATTTTTTTTCTATATTGCAGAGGAGCGTGTCAAATTCTTTAGCACCCGGATCACCTTCCCATGACCAAGGGTTGTTCAATTGATGTAAAGTTCGATGAAGAGCAAGAATACGCTCTGTTTGATAAGGTGACCATTTCCTCCCTTCGATGGCTGAAAACAACAACGGCAACTCTCCATTTTCAGCTGCTCGTTTGGTATGAGCATGGATGACTGTAAACAACCCTGCATCATTTGCAAACAAGGGTGGTAGGCCCAGATCAAGCGTTAATAATTGGAGTAAACGTACTGTGGTCAAATGATGTGTGGTGTCAACAGGGGAATTGGTTTGTGCAAGTTGTAGTAAGGTTTGATTCCGACTGGCCTCATTGGGGTGGAGGACCAAAATATTTTCAGCAGAACCATTTTCAAGTGCTGTAAAGAACCAAGGTGGAATATTATCTCCTGCATCGATTGCTTCAAGCGTAAGTGATGCAACGTTTTCCTCCTTCATATCCGTCGCCTCAACATCACTACAACCGTCGACCGTTCTTGAAGCCTCTCGGTGAATCCTCAGAAAAGCCGTCATGCCATTCATATATGGTCGAGGTGATTTGAGGGGTGGATTTTGGCTTCAAACTTACTTTGTTTATATACTGTAGAAAAGAATAGTTAGTGTTGTGCAAAAACATGAAGCATTCTTATTCTGTAAAAAATGCTCTTGATGACCGGTGGACTTAAATAGTAGGTGCTACCTCATAGGTATGTTGGCGCAAAAAAGCGGAAACTGCGACATTTAGGCGCTTTGCCTGAAGTTGGGGTCGCCGCCCTACTCGCCCTCAACAAGGAAAACAAGAAGGGAGATAATTAAGATGATTGAAGATAAGAAAGAAATGAAGCAAGAACTGACACAGTGTGACGAATGTTGTAGCAAGGACCTCAAGCACGTCCCTCAGAAGGGCGAAACATGGTGCAACGAATGCGGGCTAGTCCACAAGGACCAAAAAACAGAAGCAAGTGATAACGGAGCTGCTCTTTTTGGCGAAGGTGCACACTACCAAGCCGTTCGAAACGACAAGGACATCAATCGACGACTTGGCGGAACTGGCCCTAAGATGAAATATGGTTCTCGTGGCGTAGTCAACGCTAAAAAGTACTATTTGCTTGAGAAAATCGACCGCAGTTCTAGCCGTAACCCTCACCCCTTCGCACAACGTGTGAAGAATAACATCGAGACTTTGTACGGCCGCCATGCCCTGCATATTCTTGAGTTCCTAGTCGAGATGTCTTGCCGACCTTTGACTGGTGAGCAAGAAGTGATTCGAAAGAAACAAGACAAGTCTCTGAACGGTCGCCTCGGTATGCCAAAGCAATCAATTTGCCGAAAGAAGAAAGGTATCAAGGGTTCTTCTGATGAACAGAACGCTGTCATCATTGCAGCTGGTATCGTTGAGCTCGCTGGAGAAATAGGACTCATGCCCAAGTTCGACCGCCGTGCAACAATGGAACAGGCTGGTATTGTTCCAAAGCAAATCCGGAACGCACGCATCAGTATTAACCGTCATTGGAAGGCACGTGTAACAATGGGCTGGGCTACAATGCCACCTCGTAAAGAAGCAGACGACAAGCGAGAGGATGGAATCGTCCAGGCAATGGAGCATATCTTTGACATGCTTGGAGATCACCTCAATCAAGAAGATTACGAGCGCGTTCTGTATGAAACTGAAGCACGTCTAGCTCTTCTCAAAGAAGGTACAAGTAAAGCCCTCTCAATCAATATTGAAGAGCGTATGCTTGTGTCCGTTTCCGTATATGCTAGCCTAACTACCTTTGGACTCCAATCTGGTGCTGCCGACCTCCTCGCTGGAGTTTTTGGTTTGACTAGTAGCGGAATTCGTTCTCGATATGATGCATTGGTAAAAGAATCTGCATCAGGAAAATTCCAAGGCAACGGTGCTTTTGATATGAGTCAGACTTGTGAAGAATTATTGAACGAGCCACATGAACAGAATGCTTTGATAGCCAAGTTCCGACTCGGCAAAGTATGCGGAAAGCGATTCTCCTTATCATAATCATAGTTCTGACTGCATTTGGCTCTACAATCACTGTTGCCGCACCAGCGACAACAATCGACGCTGGAATAGTGTTTGGTGGACAGTGGTTTGAAGCAAATGAATCGGGGGCATCGGTGGTTAACCTCAGCGAAATGGCACCAATTGTTGAAGTGTATACTGCAACATGGTGTTCGAACTGTGTTGATGTCGAACATGCTCTTGAGAACATCGAGAATGTGACTGGACTTCAACAATACCACATGCATCGAGCCATCAATGAAGCACAAGACCCGCTCGGAAGTATTGACCTAGATCAACGATTTTACGACCGTTATGGCGTTTTTGCACCACCTGTAGTTGTCGTGAATGGCTCCATGTTCAAACTCGGAAGCGTGACTGATGAGGATTCACTCGAGAGTGAATTTACTGACCTCATTCAACTCAACCCACTCGACATTGCGGGTATTTCGTCATTCACCTGGAATTCGACAAGCAACAATACTGGAACTGCAACGTGGACCCTTGAGTCCCAGAACCTCCACCTCCCAGATGCTGGTTCATTGTCCGCCTATGCTTGGATTGTAGAGCATTCTGCAAACTTCGAAGAAGGAACAAACGGCCTTGGAGACTACCCGCACGTTGTTCGAGGCATCATTGAACTCGGTGAAATTGATCTTGCTTCGACCCTAGTGGTTGCTTCGGGCAGTTCGAACATCACACTCCCAGCCGCTTACGATGGAAACGACTTGGCAGTCCACCTCATCTACCAATTCAACCCACCTGCTGAAGGCGAGGAGCCCGTACAAGAGAGTCCGCCATTGATAGATCGCCAAAAAGAAGGTTTGCCTGCCGCTTCACTCCTCGCCAGTATTTGTGTGGTCTTTGGAGCTGCTCTGATTCGTAGAGATTGATTCTAAGGTACGTATTCATCCGGGCCGTTACGGTCATTGTGGTCTCGTAAGTCCTGCTCAAGTTCCCACCGGAATTCCGGCAACTCCCTTGGTGCTTCAACCACTTCGCCAAAATGCCACCACCATGGCGGAGCACCACGTGCCCCAAGCGCCTCTTGGGCCCTATTGAGGAGGGCTGTGAGATCACGTCGAGCGTGTAATCGGGGGTGGTCTCTCCGAACAAAGACAATTGAATTACCGTGCCGGCCTTGTTCAACAAAACCCAATACGGTCGAAAATCTACGAATCATTCTACGTTCCTGTGCATTTCGAATCGTTATTGCCAGGTGGCAGTTTTCAAAGGAGAGTGTGTCTCTGTCGAGTACACCCATTTGGAAAGTTGCACCAAGTGGTTGTCGCATGAGTGCCTCCCATATGCGCGGGAATACTTCGCAATACCTTCGTTCACCGTTGCGTATGTCTCCAATAGGGAGATCGTTATCTTCTTGTCCAAAGTTACGAATATACATCCACTCCTCCCGGCCGCGGAAATGATTGTATAAATGGTGTAACTCTTCGCCTCGATGTCCTTCAATTATTTCATCGAAGGATTTATGCCAAAATTCAATGAATTGCGGATGGGGTAGCGCCGTATCGGCAGCTAGTGCGTGTTCAACCAATAACTGTGTTCGATATGTTTGTATCGAATCATCAGCATTATTCTGCCATCTTCGTCGATTGAATGCGATGTTTCGACGGAATAAGTGCATCATATTTCGGTTACCTCGATTGGCGAGATCTCGGTCATGTGCAGGCGAGTTGCTCTGGGGTAACCAGTCGATTCCAAATATTCCCCGTGAAGAGTGTTTTGAAACTACTTTTTTGAGCGACTGAATATCTTTGGTATTGAAGAAACGAAGATGCTTGTCTGTGATTTTTGATGGGAATCCCAATGGTGAATGATGCGAAATATGTTGCAAAAGGCTATCGATTTTGGCTGATGTGTTAATGTCATCAAGCAGAGCAAGGATTACCGAAACAATCGTATCGCCCAACGGAACTGAAGAATGAAAATTACCATCATGAATACAAATCGGATGTGTTTGACGTGATTCGAGCGAATCGATTGATTCGATAATAAACGGAGCGCTGTGAACTCCTCGGCCAACTCTAACTTCATAGAAATGGCCAAGGCGGCCAATCACCAAAAGATGTCTATCGTGGATGAAAACTCGATTGGAGTTTCCATCGATTACCTCGCGTAAAAATTGAATTGAACGACGCAATGGCGCGGCTATTTGTTGGTGGCCGGTGTTTCGATTAGTCCAATTATACTGCAAAGCATAGATTAATTCCCCTGCATTCGAAGTGATTGGTGAAAAAGCATTGGCAAGTAAGAAGGCCCAAATCCCGGGTTCGTCGGGAATGCCTGTTTTCCTCGATGCATTGTTTTTTGTTCGAACTATGAATTTGAACTTCTTCTCAACGATGTCGAATGGCCACGCCCGTTGAGATTCATGTTGCGTGGTTGCTAAATATCCATTCCATCGCTCAACCCAAGGGAATTCATTCAATTCGTTGAGGCCGTGCGGGTAGTGTTTGAATGCTTCAACAATATTTTCTTCAAACTTTTCCCTACTCGGAGTCCCTAACCGTTGACGGACATCACGCGCCCATACCCCCACTGGATTCAGGGTATAATTTTCTGGAGGTATGAGGTGTTCCTCGGCCATCCATTCAATCCAAGTAAACAGAACTGATGCTCCTGGTTTCTGAAGTGAATTTCCGAAGCGTTGACGACGTAAGTGGCGTCGTGGAATTTGGCGCGGGTCTACGGTGACGATATTATTGGTGTTTAACGAACCAAATGCAACAAATAATTTGGTCAAATCCCAACCTGTGCGAGTAGACTTCGACGAAAGTACGTTGAGAAGCGAGACGATTGGAACTTCTGCCGGCATGGTCCTACCGTTGACAAGTAGGCGCCCCCCCATGAATGAAATCCGAACCCCGTCATGAAGTACAAAACCGCCATGCAAATGGAGGCGTTGTAGTGTTTCAAGACGAATGCCATCGGATATCCGTTGGATGATGTCGTTCATTTCCTCAGCACTGCATGGCGATGTTAGAACTGGATCAAGCGTTTCATCTGGCAACCTTGCCCATTGTACATCTTTGAGATGTTTGGTGTTTTTTTGCAAGCTTCTCCAGCGTTGGAAAGCTGTTTGATTCGGCCCACCTAGAAGTTTTTGTGATTGCTCATGTAGCGAAGACTCAATTTTATGAGCCCATTTCTGACCTTTTTTACTCACTATTAATGATGAGCAAAGGTGGCACGGACTGACTGATGATTGGCGCTCACATACCGAACAGGTAGTATCGTGAGCATGTCTCGCCATACAATGATTCTTATTCAAGGATATATAACTCTCACAAAGCGGCAAAGGTATTCAATATGCGCTGAATGTCTTCATCGGTGATATGTAAATGAACAACGATACGACAAGCATGAGGTTGGATATCCATGACATCGACTCCAGATGCTCGAAGTTGCTCCATCACTTGGATGGCTGGAGTTTTGGATTGAAAATAAACCATGTTTGTTTCTACCGTTTGCATATCCACCTCAAAGCCTTCGATTTCATTAATTGCTTCAGCCAATACTTTTGTTCTTCGATGGTCTTCTTCAAGACGTTCGATATTATTGTCAAGTGCATACAAACATGCTGCTGCAAGGATGCCGGCTTGACGCATACCTCCTCCAAACATCTTTCTCCAGCGATGGGCGCGGGTGATAAAGGCTGTAGAGCCGACAAGAACGGAACCTACTGGCGCACCTAGGCCTTTGGAAAAACAAATTGAAACCGAATCATAATCTCGAACCATTCGGTCGACTGGAGTGTTTGTTGCAATAGCGGCGTTGAAAATTCTGGCTCCGTCCATGTGAGTTGCACAATCGTTATCTTTGGCAAGAGTTGCAATTGCATCGAGGGTGTCTTGGGGATAACAAGCACCTCCACCTCTATTGGAAGTGTTTTCTACACAGACAAGTGAACCATCTGGGTAGTGGGAAAGTGAACCCGCTTGTTTTCGGATCGCTTGTTCGACATCTTCGACTCGCATCAAACCACCATACACATCAACCAAAGCAATCGATGCGCCACATAATGCTGCATAACCGCCTCCTTCGTAAAGGTAGATGTGACTATTTTTTGCCGTGATTATTTCGTCACCAGGGGAGGTGTGGGCTCGAAGCGCAATAGCGTTTGACATCGTTCCTGAAGGTACGAACAGCCCGGCCTCTTTGCCACACATTGCCGCAAGGCGTTGTTCCAATTGGGTTACTGTAGGATCATCTCCGAGAACATCATCTCCTACAACAGCTCGATTCATCGCTTCACGCATCGGTGGCGTCGGTTGAGTAACCGTATCCGAACGAAGGTCGACGCGGTCAGAAGGATAGTCACGCATATCACTCGCAAAGCGCCTCTCTTCATCAATTCGATGGAGGCCCTTAGAGTAATTTCAATTCACCGGTAATCTCTTCCAGAGTTGCTTCGATTTCTGGGCCAAGTGCCAATACAGTTAGTGAACCGCTCGGGATTTGAGTGTGGCCAGCATCATGGACTAAGGTTGTCAAAACCCCTGCTGCTTTTGCTAGTTTTTCAAGTGCGAGAAGATGTTCTGCATCACGCCCCTTGAGGCAGACTTTCTTTTGACCAGTCGCCAACCATTGTTCGAGGTTCATTGGTTTCTCAATCCCTGATTTCATAGTAGCCATGACCGCCCCATGTCCCACTTGGGCTGCAATTTTCCCCTTACCCATTTTCAAACCTTGATTCACGACACAGACCATTTTACATGGTTCATTCAGCCTTTCCCCCAAAGGAGCAGGTGCGGTGATTCGATGTAAAAAAGAACGAAAACCCATACGAGCACCTAGTATGGTTTCAATTCAGACACAAGTGCATCAATCGCTCGACGTGGTGCAGGCCCTATACCGAGTACTGTCACCGTTCCTGGCGGGACCTCGGTATGACCGGCATCTTTCACCAAATAAGTGACTAAGCCGGCGACTTGCGCTTGTCCAGCAAGGCGTTGCAAAGTTGCTAAATCATCAGCACGTAAGCAAATCTTTCGAGCGCCGGCATTTCTCCATCGCTCGACAAGACGGGCATGTGTTTTTCGAGCATTAAGGGTACAAGAAACCGCAGCATGAGAACATTGAACAGCAAGTTTACCTGCTGACATTTTCAAATCATGTCGTGCAATGAAAACCATCGATGGTTCATCAACCGTCGATACCATGGCCATTCACCACCGCAAATTCGATTTCTTCAAGACTTGGTTCTTCCTCAAGCAGTCGGATAAACCAGCCACCCATCCAAACAACAAAGGTTAAATTTCCAACCATGTGAAGGAAGTCAAACGGTAGTCCATGAGTGAGATACATGATGAATTCAGTGAAACCAATTGTCCCATCAAGGATTGAGAAAGAGACAATGAAATCAAACCAAAAGGCAGCAACAAGAGAAGCCATACATGCTCGAACGAGATTGAAACCTGTAGAGGTGACAAGTGATAATCTAGAACCTGCGATTGCAATACTTGCCCATCCTGCTGCTTGGAAAACAGTCCACAAACCATCACCGATGAAGAAATTCGAAATCATAGCGACAAGCACAGCAAAAGCAGCACCGCGACGAGCACCCAGTTGCGCCCCTACCAAAAGTGCAGCAACTGTAACGGGTTGAACATTGGGGATCGGTTGCATTACCACTCGAAGTAAAGAGACTGAAAGAACCAAACTCAACATGAACAATGAATCGTAAATTGGACGCTTGGTTGGCTTGGCCAAGAGCCAGAAGGCACAGCCAAGCAAAACAACATCGAGTAACACACTCGCAAGAGGTGAGAGAGCGGGGCCGTGTACGCCCATTGCTTGGAACATGATTCGACCCAAGAGGGTTGATGATTTGAGGCTTACCTAAGTTATACAGGTGTCCAACGGACTATTGAGGTGGAGTTGACATTCGAATGGTCCGTAGAGAGGATGCCTTTCGAGCCATCGATTAAGAATTCCCAACCTTTCCCTTCGATGCCATTGATTGAATCTACATACCAACCAATTTCTGTCGATTCGACGGTCAGTTCAAAGTCCAATTCTTCACAAGCCGCTTGTGTCAAAGAAAGGACATCGTCATGACCTACTAAGCCTCCAATCGAATGCTCTTCTCCATCAAATTCAATAATGACAATTTGAGTACCTAACCATGTATCTGGCCACTGCTCATTCCATTTCTCTGAAGATGATTTTTCTGGAAACTGTTCATCGATAGATTTCGACCATTGTGATGACAAATCAGGGATGATAAGCACCAAAAAGATGAGGGCCAACAGACTTGATGTTCGTAAAAACCATTCTCGCTTTCCATTTAACAGAAGTGCACTGGATGAGGCTAACAATACAAACATCACAAAAATTAGTATTTGTACGCCCCAATCGAAATCATCGGATGATAGTACTTCACTATCTTCGAAATCGCTGTAAACTCGTACGACTGCTTGGTCGTTTCCGAATACGGTAAAGGTAGTCGCCCCTACTGAATATTGAATTGGTGCGGCAGTACCATAGCCATTTAGGCCGACATCAATGGGTGAATACGTCAAGTTCTCATGTCCATCGAAGGTAAAAAGGCCCCAGTTTGATTCTGGGATATTCGATGGTGCTAGAATCTGCCCATTGTCAAACCAGCCAATTTCTCCATTGGTGTGAAATGGAACTTCGTCAACAACAACACACTCACTTGAACAATGAAGAATACGAACAGTAGAAGAATCTCCTGTCACTACATATTCACCCCGTAAACTCGGAATTGCCGGAGACCGGCCGGCTGATATCTGCTGAGAAAGTGTACCATTTACCGGATTAAAAGTCGCAATAATACTGCCCGAATCTGCCTGCGCGTGAATGAAGATACCAGCATCTGTAAGCAAAGGAGTGTGTCGAATCTTTCCAAGTTGGAGGGCATGAGATGTCGCAATACCCGCTCGGTCAATATGCCAAAGTTGACCCGCTTCGTCACCCAAGAAATAACCAGTTTCATCCACAGCCACTCCATTTCTCCAGCCCAATCCTGTTTCAGTCCACCATTGCTGTTGGCCGTCAGCGAGGCAGTATTGTCCAATTCCTTGGCGTGTTGGAATCATAGCAAACTCTCCATCAAGAGCAAGCAGGCCGGTTACACCCCATCCGATAACTTCGGTCTGTATTGA
>Ga0114997_10000378_pt1 | contig 36057 bp, 32 predicted proteins | sample ArcticOcean_MG_C_2_FD_87045 | JGI IMG/M metagenome (GOLD analysis project Ga0114997, IMG submission 87045) | Marine microbial communities from western Arctic Ocean - ArcticOcean_MG_CB4_136 | ecosystem: Environmental > Aquatic > Marine > Oceanic | place: Arctic Ocean: Canada Basin | collected... | reverse complement strand
TTAATTGAATTAATTGAAATTGTTGAAAATAACCTTAATTCTTTATACCCAAATCTTATTTTCGCTCAAGGTGAAGTCCCGGAAGAAGCTCCAGTTAAAAGTTTTGTTTCTAAAGAAAATTTAATTAACAACGATGACACTCTAGTTCAAGATAGCAATATTGATGAAGATCAATATTGCTAATATGACCTGATTAATTTATTCAGATTATGATTCTCATAATGCTTTCTAACATAATTAAGTGATGCACTCATTACGTCTCCCATATTTTTACTTTTGATAAAAGCTTGATCTTTTGTAAATTTAAAAATTTCTTCTTTCAGTCGTTTTAAGTTTTCGTCAATAGTTATAGTGTCTTTTTTCATAATATCAATAAGTTGATTTAATCTCTTTCCAGAACTTATTATTCTTTTAGCTACAATTGATCTTTCTTCAATTTTATATTGAACAACTGAGTCATGTTTTAATTTATCTCTAACTATTTCCATCATTGGATGATTTTCAATGAAAAATTGAGGTCGATAAACTTTTAGTTTACCTTCAAAACATTGCTGATCAAAATCAATAGGCCTAATTTTATAAACTACTTGATCAAAATCGTGTGTTGGAATTATTACATAATTATAAGCTCTCATGTCTCCTAATAAACGTATCATTGAACGTTCATTAAATTTAACATATTCTTTAGCAATTTGGGCTTTCTCAGAATCACTACAATTAGGTAAATAATCGTTAATAAAAGTATCTCCAGGAATACCTGCAACATGCTCTTCTATAAGGGTTGAATCATTTACTAAAAAATTTAAATTATATGGCGAAAGCATATGTTCAAGTTCTAATCCATATACTCTAGAGGCATCGGTTTTTTTAATATAGAAATATGTAAAATTATCGTTTATTATATTTCTAATTTTAATTCTAAAAGGTTTTGAATTTCCGAAAGTACAGTAATCAATTGAATCAATATTTAAAAATTCTAATTGCGATTCATTGCCGTCAGAATGAAGAATTGTATATATTTTTTTTAAATTAAAATCAATCTCATCTCTTTCACTATCAGAATAATAAACTCTGATCCAAAGGGTGTCGTTGTCCATTTTATCGTATACGGTTACAGATCCTGAAAATCGCAATAAATCTTCATAAAAAATAGGTGTAAATATCCAACGATTATGTTTGTTTAAATAAATATTTAATTCAGAAATTATAGGAAAAAAAGGTTTTTTTTTTGAGATTATTTTTTCATCCATAATATTATTTTTATAAAGGTACTATCTTTTAAATAAATCTATGTTCTAACTAGTAGAATAAGTAAACATAGATTACTAATAAACTCTATACTTAAAGAAAATACTGGCCAAAAAAGATTATTTTTATTTTGCTATTAATAAAGAATGAAATTTAAATTAGAATCTACATTTTCTCCAACTGGAGACCAACCTAAAGCCATAATAGAACTTACAAAGGGTTTTGATAATAATGAAAAATATATGACTCTTCATGGGGTTACTGGATCTGGTAAAACATTCACTGTAGCCAATTTAATTGAGAAATTACAAAGACCTATATTGGTTTTGGCTCATAACAAGACACTTGCAGCTCAATTGTATTCTGAATTTAAACAGTTTTTTCCTAATAATGCAGTTGAATATTTTGTTTCATATTATGATTATTATCAGCCTGAAGCATATATGCCCGTATCAGGAACTTATATAGAAAAGGATTTGTCAATTAATGAAGAAATTGAAAAATTAAGATTACGAACTACCTCTTCATTATTATCTGGAAGAAGAGATGTAATTGTTATAGCCTCTGTATCTTGTATATATGGAATAGGGAATCCAATAGAGTTTAAAAAAAATGTTATTCCTGTTAAAAAAAATCAAATTATTTCTAGAACAAACTTACTACATAAATTAGTTCAAAGTTTATATTCCAGGACAACTGAAGATTTGAATCGTGGAAATTTTCGAGTTCAAGGAGATATAATAGATATTTTTCCTGGCTACTCTGACCACGCATTTAAAATTCATTTTTTTGGAGATGAAATTGAGGAAATTGAAACTTTTGATCCAATTACAATGGAGGTTTTTGAAAAAATTGAAACACTAAATATTTATCCAGCTAATATGTTTGTTACTTCACCAGACATTCTTCAAAATGCAATTATTAAAATTCAAATAGATTTAGGGAAACAAGTTGAATATTTTAGAGAAATTGGAAAAAATCTTGAGGCTAAAAGATTAGAAGAAAGAACGAATTTTGATCTTGAAATGATTAAAGAATTAGGTTATTGTTCAGGAATTGAAAACTATTCTAGATATTTAGATAGACGAGATCCAGGATCAAGACCATTTTGTCTATTAGATTATTTTCCAGAAGATTATTTAATGATAATTGATGAAAGTCATGTCACAATTCCTCAAGTTCATGCAATGTATGGAGGAGATAGAAGTAGAAAAGAAAATTTGGTAGAGTATGGATTTAGATTACCAGCGGCAATGGATAATAGGCCTCTAAAATTTGAAGAATTTGAAGTTTTACAAAATCAAATTTTATATGTTAGCGCTACTCCATCAGATTATGAATTAGAAAAAACTGATGGATTTTATGTTGAACAAATAATAAGGCCAACTGGATTATTAGATCCAGAAATTGAAATAAGACCAAGTAAAAATCAGATAGATGATATTCTTGAAGAAATAAACCTTAGAGTTGAAAAAGATGAACGTGTTTTAATCACTACATTAACTAAAAGAATGGCAGAAGAATTAACAAGATACATTAGCAGATATAACATTAGATCTAGATATATTCATAGTGATGTTGAAACTCTTGAAAGAGTAGAAATTATGCAAGATCTCAGAAAAGGTTTATTTGATGTGTTAATTGGAGTAAACTTACTCAGAGAAGGATTAGACTTGCCTGAAGTATCACTTGTTGTTATTTTGGATGCAGATAAAGAAGGATTCCTAAGAAGCAATAGGTCATTAACTCAAACTATTGGAAGAGCTGCTCGAAATATAAATGGTAAAGCAATTATGTACGCTGATAAAATCACTAAAAGCATGCAAAAAACAATTAATGAAACTGAGTATAGAAGAAAAAAACAAATTGAATACAATAGTAAATTTAATATTATTCCTGCTCAAATAAATAAATCATTGAATAATGCACTTTCTGAGAATTCCTTTGCCTCCTATGCAAGTGAAAGAGAGGACTTAAAGCTTAAAAATAAGGACATTAAGTTATTATCTAAAAGTCAGTTACAAAAAGAAATAAATATTCATAAAAAAGAAATGGAAAAAGCAGCTAAAAATTTAGATTTTATTCAAGCTGCAAAACTAAGAGATGAAATAAAAAATTTAAAAGAACATTTAAAAGAACATTAAACTGGTAAAAGATATAAGCACAAACCACAAATTAAGATTAGTAGTTTGTGCTTAATACAAGATTTATTTATTCAACTTTAATTATTTTTTTTAAATCAATTAAGTGTAGTTTCTCTTTTGGAATATTAATTTTCAAAACTCCATTTAAATAAGTTGCAGATATCTTTTCTGGATCTAATTGGTCAGGTAAATTAAATGTTCTTAAAAAGGAATTATAACTAAATTCTCTTCTTGAGTATAAATCTAAATCGGTTTTATTATTCTTTGGTTCAATTAAACTTACTGATAAAATATTATTGTCAATTTCAATTAAAAAATCATCTTTAGTCTTTCCTGGAACAGCAAATTCTAAAATGTATAATTCGTTTTCTTCGAGAATATTTACATCAGGGGATTTATTACTTATTGAACTTCTTCTTTCTAATTCAGAATAAATAAAATTATCAAAAAAGTAGTGAACTAAACCTTGATTATAGTTAATTAATTTCATAATAGTATATTTTAAAGTTAATAGACTATGTAGTATTCAATTAAAATGCCAAAATAAAATTAATGACAAATTGTCGTTAATTAAACATTATTATATGACAATTTGTCATTCATTGATTGCGTTCTGTACCATGTCTGCAGCTTCCTGAAAACCTATAGCACCTAAAAAATTAAGGCCAGAAGAATCGATTATTTTTTTTGCAATATCTGAATTAGTGCCCTGTAAGCGAACGATAATTGGAATATTAATTGAATTACCTAAATTTATATAGGCAGAAACAATCCCTTCTGCGACTCTATCACATCTAACAATTCCCCCAAAAATATTAACAAGTATAACCTTAACACTTAAATCCTTAAGTATTAATCTAAAACCAGCTTCAACACGAAATGCATCGGCAGTTCCGCCAACATCAAGGAAGTTTGCAGGATCTCCGCCAGCTTGTTTTATGAGATCCATTGTTGCCATTGCTAGACCAGCTCCATTAACCATGCATCCAACATTTCCATCTAAGTCAACATAGCTTAATCCAACTTTTCTAGCCTCAACCTCAACAGGATTTTCTTCTCTCAAATCTCTTAATTCAGCGAGTTTTTTTTGCCTAAATAACGCATTATCATCGATGGTAACCTTAGCGTCAACCGCTATTATTTTATCATCAGATGTTTTTAAAACAGGATTAATTTCAAATAAAGAAGCGTCAGATTTTATATATGCGTCATATAAAGAAGTAATAAATTTTATCATTTCTTTAAAAGCATTACCAGTAAGGCCAAGATTAAAAGCAATTTTACGTGCTTGAAAAGGTAAAATCCCTATTTTAGAATCAATAGTCTCAGTGAAAATTAAATCTGGTGTCTTTTCAGCAACAGCCTCAATATCCATTCCTCCTTCAGTAGAATACATGATTATATTTCTTGATGACGAACGATCTAATAAAACAGAAATATAAAACTCACATGGTTCAGAATCTCCAGAATAATAAACATCTTCAGCTATTAAAACTTGATAAACAATTTTACCTTCAGCTGAAGTCTGAGGAGTAATCAAATTCATTCCTATAATTTGACTTGAAAGCTCATATACCTCCCCTAAACTCTTGGCCAGCTTAACCCCCCCTCCCTTGCCTCTTCCTCCAGCATGAATTTGAGCCTTAACAACATACCAATTAGTCCCAGTTTGGAGATTTAAATTTTCTGCAGCAACGACAGCTTTTTCCGGGGTTTCCGCTACAATCCCTCTTTGTATAGGGACTCCAAAACTTGCGAGCATTTCTTTACCCTGAAATTCATGTAAATTCATATTTTATAATTTTCATTATCAAAAATAATAAAGCTAAATGACAATCAACTATTCTCTTAAAAAACAATTTTGTTTTATATATAACATTATTTAATATATTTAATATATTACTTCATAAGCAATTCTAAACAATAAATATCTTATTACTTTTGAAAAAATTTTTTGAATGAAAAACTCTGACCTACTAAGTATTATTAGTGAATTTGGCAGCCCACTATACATTTATAATGCTGAAATAATAAAATCTCAATACAATAGACTTAAAAATGCATTTAAAAATGTAAAAAAATTAAGAATAAACTATGCAATGAAAGCACTTTCCAACATCTCAATCCTAAAATACATGAATAAATTAGGAGCTGGCCTTGACACTGTCTCTATTCAAGAAGTTAAATTGGGACTTGAAGCTGGGTTTAATTCAGATAGAATAATATACACGCCTAACGGAGTAAATATTTCTGAAATTGAAGAGGTTTCAAAAATGGGTATTCAGATTAACATTGATAACCTCTCCATTCTTGAACAATTTGGAACTAGGTCTCCCAAAACTCCTGTTTGCATTAGAATCAACCCTCATGTTATGGCTGGAGGAAATAGCAACATATCAGTTGGTCATATTGATTCGAAATTTGGAATTTCTATCCATCAAATACCTCATTTAATGCGCATTATTGAAAATACAAAAATGAACATTAATGGAATTCACATGCATACAGGAAGTGATATTCTTGATATTGACGTTTTTTTATGCGCTAGTGAAATTTTATTTGAAACCGCAATGAGGTTTAAAAACTTAAAATTTATAGACTTTGGAAGCGGATTTAAAGTACCATATACGTTTGGCGACATAGAAACTAATATTGAAGAACTAGGATACAGATTGTCCGTTAAGTTTAATTCTTTTTGCAAAGAATATGGAAAAGAATTGACCTTAGCCTTTGAGCCTGGCAAGTTTTTAGTTAGCGAGGCTGGAAATTTTGCAGTAAAAGTAAATGTTGTTAAGCAAACAACATCTACCGTATTCGCCCAAGTTGATAGCGGATTCAATCACCTGATAAGACCTATGCTATATGGATCTTATCATCAGATCATAAATATTTCAAATCCAAATGGAAGAGAGAGATTTTATTCTATAGTTGGCTACATATGCGAAACTGATACTTTTGGAAGTAATCGAAAAATATCTGAAATTAAAGAGGGAGACTACCTTATATTTAAAAACGCAGGAGCCTACTGTCAATCTATGTCGAGTAACTATAACTCTAGATTACGACCAGCTGAAGTTTTATGGCTAAACAAGAAAGGGTATTTAATCAGAAAAGAAGAATGTTTTGAAGATATACTTAGAAATCAAATATTAATTGGAGATCACCTTATTTAATTGCTATAAAAAATTTATTTAAGAAATTACCCCAGAACCTAATAATTCGTCTCCTGAATACCATGCTACAAATTGACCTTCAGCTATAGCCGATTTTGACTTATCAAACAACACATATAAAGCGTCTTTTTGTTGAAACAATATAGCTTTTTCAAGAGGTTGCCTATATCTTATTCTAGCCATAACCTCAATATTTTCATTGAAATTTAACGCCATATCCTCTCTAACCCAATGAATATCATTGAGTAAAATTTTTATTCCTCTTCGAAATAAGCCTGGATGAAACTTGCCTTGACCTACATATAAAACATTATTTTCTACATCAGTATCAATAACAAAAAGAGGATCTTTCATGCCCCCAACAGACAAGCCTTTTCTTTGCCCTTTCGTGAAAAAATGAGCACCCTGATGCATCCCAACCTTTAATCCGTTTTGTATAGAATAAACTGGTTTTGTAGTATGATATTTTAACAACTCTTCAGTTGAATTAAAATTAGGTTCCTCTTTTTTATATTGATTAAAGGTATCCTTGATTTCTATAATTGAACCGTTTTTAACTTTAAGCTTTTGCTGTAAAAAATCCGGTAAACTTACTTTTCCAATAAAGCAAAGCCCTTGAGAATCTTTCTTTTCAGCAGTAATTAAATTTTGTTTTTTAGCAATTTCCCTAACTTCTGATTTTAATAATTCACCAATAGGAAATAATATTTTAGATAATTGTTTTTGATTTAACTGACAAAGAAAATAAGATTGATCTTTAGCGGAATCTACCCCCTTAATCAAATGATAAGTTAAAGAATTAGAATTATTTTTATTTGTATATTTTTTTTGACAATAATGACCTGTCGCAACATAATCAGCCCCTAATGAAAGTGCTATTTTTAAAAAAACATCAAACTTAATTTCACGATTACATAATATGTCTGGATTGGGTGTTCTTCCATTTTCATACTCACTAAACATATAATCAACAATCTTTTCTTTATAGGAATCACTTAGATCTACTGTTTGAAAAGGAATATCAAGTTTTTCAGCAACTAACATAGCGTCATAACTATCTTCTAACCATGGGCATTCGCTGCTTAAAGTAACGCTTTCATTATGCCAATTTTTCATGAAAAGCCCAATAACATCATAATTGTTTTTTTTTAAAAGATAAGCCGCAACACTAGAATCAACACCACCAGAAAGACCTACAACAACTCTTTTTTTCATATGACAAATTTAATGAAATGGTGTTAAATTTAAATAATTAAGAACTTTAGATATTTAAAAAATAAATTACTATTTCTTTTTTTGAATTTTTTTTTGCTTTTCCGCTTGCTCCATTGCTCGTTGTATACGAGCTGAAAATCCACCTTTTTTCTTTGGATTTTTTTTATTTGCCTCTATTTGTATTCTTATCTTATTATCATCAATAATATAATTTTTAATAACCAACATTAGAATAATTGTTAAAATATTAGAAATAAAATAATAAAGACTTAGACCACTAGCGTAATTATTAAAAAAGAAAAGCATCATAAGCGGCATTAGATATATAATCACTTTCATATTAGGCATTCCCGGCTGACTTGGTGCAGCTTGTTGACCAGCAGTCATCATTGTATAAAAGAAAATAGCGACCGAAGCAAGAATTGGAAATAAACTAATATGGTCACCATAAAAAGGAATATTAAATGGAAGATCTAAAATAGAATCATACGAAGAAAGATCATCAGCCCAGAGAAAACTTCTTTGACGTAAAGCAAAAGCTACAGGGAAAAAACTAAATAATGCATAAAATACAGGCAACTGTAATAGTGCTGGCAAACAACCAGACATGGGATTAGCTCCAGCTTGATTATATAATGACATAGTTTCCTGCTGACGTTTAACAGCGTCATCTTTATATTTAGTATTAATTTCTTCAACTTCAGGACGAAGAGTTTTCATCTTAATTTGAGAAACATAAGACTTATAAGTTACTGGAGACATAGCTAAACGAACTAAAATAGTCATTATGATAATTGAAATTCCGTAAGGAAAATATGAGCTTAAAAACTCAAATAGAGGAGTAAATACATACTTATTTATCCAGCCGAAAATTCCCCATCCAAAATATATAGAATCCTCTATTCCTAAATCATAATTTTTTAATGTATTATATTCTGATGGTCCAAAATACCATTTAAAATTTTGATTAATTTCATCTTTGGATTTTATTTGAAATTGACTTGAGTAATTTTTGGTAAAAAGTTGAGTTTTATCTTCAGAAGTTACTAGGTTTTCAGATTTAAAGTAAACAGTTTTAATTTGATTTTCAGGTATTAAAATGGCATTGAAAAAATGCTGCTTATAACTTATCCAATTAACCATATTAATTTGCTCCTCATCTGAACTTGTATTTGACAAATAGGACATTTTATTTATTTCATATCCGTATGTTAATTCAGTATATCTATTTTCATATTCTACACTTTTAGAATTCCTAAAAGCTTTCATTTGCCATGATAATTTATTAGGTTCATTTTGATCAAGAATTGAATATAATCCTTGAGATTGGATTTTAAATTTAATCATAAAATCATCGGGACTAATTTCATAAATAAATGACAAATATTTACCTTCAGAAATCAAAGCTTTAAAAGTAATTACTTGTTTTGAATTTTTTCGAGATAAAGAAGGCTCAAAATAAAAGTCAGAGGAATTAAATGACCTTCCGTCTTTAGTTTTAAAACCTATATTAATAAAATTATTTTGATTATTTATTATATATAATGAATCTCCTTTATAGTCTGTGAAATCCTTAAGTTTTAATTCAACTATTTGAGCCCCTTTTGGATTAATTTTTATTTTAAATTTACTGTTTTCAAGTATTACGGGCTCAATATTAGTGTTCTCGGCAATCACCTTAGAAAATTTTCCTAAATCTCCTAGACTTAAATTCTTATTTTCGTTATTTATTGTTGATTCTACCTCAATATTTTTTTTAGAATTGTTTTCAACCCTAGGCACACTTTCATTGTCCGGATTTTGATTATACAGCATCCAAGTTAAAATAATAGCAATTAAAACAAAACCTATGAATTGATAAGGATCAAATTTATTTTCTTCCATAATACTGAAACAAATGAATTAAAATTATTTTAAGTTTAAATACTTTAAACAGGCACTTACAAAGCTTATAAAAAGTGGATGCGGATTTAGAACGGTACTCTTATATTCTGGATGAAACTGAACTCCAACAAACCATACATGATTTGTATTTTCAATTATTTCAACTAATCCTGTGTCAGGATTTTTTCCAGTAGTTATCAAGCCAGATGCCTCTAATTGTTTCCTGTAACTATCATTGTATTCAAAACGATGACGATGACGTTCATTAATTTCTTCTTTTTGATATGCAGAATAAGCTATAGAATCTTTTTTTAGAGTACATCTCCAAGATCCTAATCTCATTGTTCCACCTTTATTAATGATCTTCTTTTGACTATTCATTAATGAAATAACTGGATCTTTGCAGTTTTCATCTATTTCTGTTGAATTTGCCCCAGAAAGGCCTAAAACAAATCTGGAGTGCTCAATTACAGCTATTTGCATACCTAGACATATTCCAAAAAAGGGAATATTATTCTTTCTAACGTAATTAACCGAAGTGATTTTTCCCTCAACACCTCTTTCTCCAAATCCAGGAGCAACTATAATTCCAGAAACATCATCGAGTTCAGAGCTAATATTCTGTTCGGTTAAGAATTCTGAATGTATTAATTTTACTTCTATTAAAACATCATTTTCTGCTCCGGAGTGAATCAATGATTCAATAATAGATTTATATGAATCTTGAACCTCGAGATACTTTCCAATTAATCCAATTTTAATTTTATTTTTAGGGGATTTTAATTTACTAAGAAAATCATTCCATCTACCCATGTCTGGAGAAACTGGAGAGGGAAGGTTTAAAGCTTTCAAAACAACCTTGTCCAATCCTTCTTTTTGCATTAAAATGGGAACTTGATAAATTGTCTCAGCATCAATAGACTCTATAACAGCTTCTTTTCTGACATTACAAAAAAGAGCTAATTTATCTTTAATGGTTTCTGAAAGATGGTATTCAGTTCTACAAACTAACACATCAGGCTTAACTCCACTCTCCATTAAGGTTTTAACAGAATGTTGAGTTGGTTTAGTTTTTAATTCTCCAGCTGCTGCCAAAAAAGGTATAAGCGTTAAATGAATCACTATTGTATCTTCATTCTCTAACTCCCAAATTAGTTGCCTAACAGCCTCTATATAAGGGAGGGACTCAATGTCACCAACAGTGCCCCCAATTTCAGTGATTATAAAATCCAAGTCTCTGTTTTTTGAAAGGATTTTCATTCGAGACTTAATCTCATTTGTTATATGCGGTATAACCTGAACCGTTTTACCAAGAAACTCCCCTCTTCTTTCTTTATCTATAACACTCTGATAAACTCTTCCAGTTGTAACATTATTAGCCTGAGAAGTAGGCTCATTAAGAAAACGTTCATAGTGGCCTAAGTCTAGATCAGTTTCAGCGCCATCATCAGTAACATAACATTCTCCATGTTCATATGGATTTAAAGTTCCTGGATCAATATTTATATAAGGATCAAACTTCTGAATTGCAACCTTGTATTTTTGAGCCTGTAAAAGCTTAGCCAAAGATGCAGCTATAATACCTTTACCAAGTGATGAGGTAACTCCTCCAGTAACAAAAATAAACTTAGTATTATACATTTCCGGCTAAAGTTATAAACAATGATTTTTTCCGGACTCAAAAATACAAAAACTATTTTTACTTAAAGTAAAGGTTATTGTTTATTAATTTCTTTAATTGAATACCCATCATGTTCTAATAAATAATAACCTTGATTTTTATACCCTCCTTCAGGGTCAGAAACATAATCAAATCTATTTTCAAGATACTCAGTTTCTCCTATTAATGAATCTTCTAATCTTCCAGCATAAGCTAACCGTAAAATCACATCTAAAGTCAAGTCATATGCTCTTTTTGACTCTTTACTAGGAAGGTTAGAGAATTCTTTTAAAAATTCATTTTCAAATAAATTAACATCTTCATCTTCTCTTGCAATATAACCACTAGTATATGAAAATTTTATATTACCTAAATGCTTTCTAGATATATTATTGTTTTCGTAATAATTAGACCTATACGTTGTGAATAATTGAATATTACGCTGGCTTGAAACCTGAGAATTAAGAAGAGAGGTTATATTTGAAATTAAAGATAAATTTTGAGATTCAAAAATAATTTTATTTGGCAGGGAGTCAATTAATAAAGAATCTACTAATTCTGTCGACATATAACCTCCTTTTTCAGGTCGAACTATGTGCGCATAAGGGAATTTACACTTAAGTTCTTGCTCGATAGACCTATTAATAGAATCTGCTATTATAATAACATTATTTGTAGTATCAATTTTTCTCTCTAAATACATCATCATTTTGTCTCTTAAAAATCTTTGACTAGACACCGATTGATATACATTAGGGGCCTTTTTAACAGGATTTGAGGAAAGTGGAGCTACCATTGGAATATTTTTTAAATAATCACTTTGAATAATATGATCAAAATTAGATGAAATTAAAGGACCTAATAAAGCATCAACTTTTGATAATTTTTTTTGGAATAATACTTTATCGATCTGTTTTATATCGTTTTGAGTATCTATAAATTCAAGATAAATTGTCAAATTATAATTTGTAGCTTTTTTAGCAGCCATTATTACTCCTGAATAAAAACCAAGTGAAATAGTATGAAGGTTTCTTTTTGTTAAAATATCTTTAGTTTTAAGTAAAGAGTCTAACTCTAATTCATTTACTTTAAAAGGAAGCATAACACCTAATTTAATTTTTAAATTTTCATTAATTGAGTCTTTAAGGCTAATTCTTTCAATTAATAAATTACCATCTAACTTTAATTTTTTAAAATTTAATGGTGCTATTTTAAGAATCATTGCTGCTTTTAATCCATTAGTAGCTAAATCAGGATTTAACTTGATCAATTCATTTTCTGAAACACCTGTCTTTTTCTCTATTCCATAAAAATCTTCTTTAGGTTTTACTTTATAATAACTATACTCAATTTGAATGTTTTTAATTTCTGCATCTACATTAGGAACTTTAATAATTTGTCCTGATTTTAATCCAATTTTAATTTCTGGATTTAAACTCTCTAAAGAGTCAATTGTAATGCCATACTTATATGCAATTCGCCATTTAGTGTCTTTAGGGGGTATCTTATAATCAATTAATGAGCCTATAATTATGTTTTCATCAACATCTTCTATTTGAACAAATACAGGTATTTTAATTAACATTTTTTTTTTAAGTCCAATTTTAGAAATTATTGGATTATACAATTCAATATCTTCAATGGATACTTTATATTTTTTAGATATAGAAAAAAGTGTTTCTTTTTTTTTTACTCTATGCTCTATCAATGAATCAGGATTCCTTTGACCAAAAGAAAACATTATAGTGAATATAAAGAATAAAACTAATTTATTTATTTTCATTTATATAATATACTTTTCTAATTTATAATAACTTACTCCCACTCAATTGTAGCAGGCGGTTTAGAACTAATATCATAAACAACTCGATTAACGCCTTTAACTCTATTAATTATTTGATTAGATATTTTTTGTAAAAATTCATATGGTAAATCAACCCAGTCTGCAGTCATTCCATCAGTAGAACTAACAGCTCTAAGAGCTACGCATTTTTCATAAGTTCTCTCATCTCCCATTACCCCAACACTATTAACAGGTAATAAAATCGCTCCAGCTTGCCAAATTGAATTATATAAATCATTTGATTTTAAACCTTCAATAAAAATATGATCTACCTTTTGTAATAATTCAACTTTTTCAAGAGTTACTTCTCCTAAAATTCTAATTGCTAATCCAGGGCCAGGAAAAGGGTGTCTCCCTAAAAGTGTAGAATCTATTTTCAAACTTGCGCCAACTCTTCTTACTTCGTCCTTAAACAACATCCTAAGTGGCTCTATAATTTTAAGCTTCATATACTCTGGCAATCCTCCGACATTATGATGAGATTTTATAGTTGCAGAGGGCCCTTTTACTGAAATTGATTCAATTACATCTGGGTATATTGTCCCTTGCGCAAGCCAAGAAACTCCTTTAATTAAATTTGATTCGTTATCAAAGATCTCAATGAAGGCACTCCCTATAACTTTTCTTTTACCTTCAGGGTCAGTAATTCCAGTTAATTTTTTTAAAAAAAACCTAGAAGCGTCTACACCTTTTACATTTAAACCCATGCCATTGTATTGGTTTAAAACATTAGTGAATTCATTTTTTCTTAGTAGTCCATTGTTTATAAAAACACAAGTTAATTGATTTCCAATTGCTTTATGAAGTAAAATTGCAGCAACTGTAGAATCTACTCCACCTGAAAGACCAAGCATTACTTTTTCTTTACCCACTATATTTTTAATTTTTTTTATTGAATTTTCAGCAAAAGAAGCTGGAGTCCAATTCTGAGTTAGATTTGCAATTTTAATTAAAAAATTATATAATATTTTTTTACCATCTTCTGTATGATAAACTTCTGGGTGAAACTGGATAGAATAAGTGGGTTCACTCTCGATTTTGTATGCAGCATTTATAACGTCATTTGTGCTAGCTAGACAAACTCCTTTATCAGGAAGAGATTCTATTGTATCCGAATGGCTCATCCAAACCTGACTTCCTTTTTCTATTGAATCAAAAAAAAGTTCGTTTTCTTTAACAAAAGATAAATTAGCTCTACCATATTCTCTAATATCTGAGGGACTAACTTTACCGCCAGAAAAATGAGCTAAATATTGAGCTCCATAACAAATTGCTAAAAGAGGAATACTACCTCTAATTTTATTTAAATCGATTCGGGGCGCATCATCTGAACGAACAGAATAAGGTGATCCAGACAATATAACTGCTTTAAAAGAAGAGTGCTCTTTTGGTGAATTATTATATGGATGGATTTCACAATAAATAAATAATTCTCTAACTCTACGAGCAATAAGCTGAGTATATTGAGAACCAAAATCTAATATTAGTACTTTTTCTTGCATGACCAAAAATACAATATAAAATAACTTTCAATCAAGAAGTGTGAATATTTTATAAAAAATTAAAATTAATTCGAAAATTCAAATACATTGAATTTCCCTGAAAAGGGATCTAAATTATTCATTAACAACTCAATTAATTCAGGGCCATATATTTCATAGAACTCTGAGAAATTTACAATACGCTCTTGAAGTCTCCCTCCAGGAAATAAAGTTTCATGAACAATAGTTAACCTGTTAACATGATCTGATAATTTATTCCTTTGAGCCTTTAAAAGACGTTTTTCTAAATCATCAATTCCTTTGTTTTGCTTGATCATTTGAGAAGTGAGAGCGTCATTAAAAGTGCTATCAGTTTTAAGGACTAAATCTTGCAAATAAGCAAATTGATTTTTAAGTGTATTCTTTAAAAAACTTAAATCTAAATCAATATCACTTATCTGTCTAACTTTTTTATTTATCAAACTTGATCTACTTAAAAATAAATCTTCATACTTTAAATTTAAATTTTTTATTTTTTTAGACGTTTTATAATCAATTATTAAAGCTGAATTTCTATGTAAAATTATTGGAAAAGATATTTTTTTAACATCAAAATAATTTTTTAATTCTAACCAATAAGATAATTCCCCTCCGCCTCCTACGTAACATAAATTAGGAAGAATCACCTCTTGATACAAGGGGCGCATTAAAACATTTGGAGAAAACTTTTCTGGATTCAAATTTAAAATTTCTAAAAGTTCTTTTTCTTTAAAAATTACATCTGAGGCATCTAACGCAAATACTCCTTTTGATTTCATAAATATTCTTTTCCTGTTATTGTCGGAAAGAAAAAAAAGATTTATATCTCTAGGATTAACTTGCGGCTTATAGTTTTTGTCGTATTTTTTTTGGATTGTCTTTAAAGTTTTTAAAACTGATCTCTCACAGTCTTGAAGCATGATTTCGTCTTTCATATATGGAATGAAAAGTTTTTTTAATTTTTTTTCACTTGGATCAATAATAACTAATCCATATTGTCCAAAAATCTCATTCACTAGTACTCTTGTAGCATTTGCCAGATTTTTTGATGAAAGATAACTTTGCTTAATAAGTTTTTTTATTTTTTTACCATTTTGACTCTTGGATAATTCTTTTGTAAATACGTTAAAAAGCTCTTTTAATCCATTATTAGATAGTTTCCCAACTGGTCCAGATGATTTTTTATTCCATTTGAAATTTTTTCCTTTAAAATTGAAATTTGAAATTTCCTCAAGATCATGATCCTCTGATGCCATCCAATAGATTGGAATGAATTTATATTCAGGATAATCTTTTGAGAGTTTTTTTACTAAATTAATCGTGGTTATTATTTTATAAATAAAATACATTGGGCCAGTCATAATATTTAATTGATGACCAGTAGTTATAGTAAATGTTTTATTGTCTGCAAGGGTTGAAATATTTTTTTCAACTTTATCACATAAAAAATTTATATGTTTATATTGATCTTTTATTGTTTCCGACAACACGCTTCTGTTACTATTAGCATAATTTAACTGTTTCTCCCTTAATTGATTTAAAAAATTTTTTGAGTTTGGTTTTCTATTATAGAAGGGATCTAATTCTTCTTTACCTTCTATATATTCACAAACCAATGAATTAGCGAAATTAGTAGAGCGATACGTTAACTCATTTGATGTCATTTAATTTAATTTACTTGGAACAGCATAAAGGTCAAAATCTGATGCGTCAATAATTTTTAAATCAACAAAATCTCCTTGTTTTAAATAAAATTTTGATGCATCAACTAAAACTTCATTATCAACATCGGGAGAATCCATTTCTGTTCTACCTACAAAATAATTACCCTCTTTTCGATCAATAATACATTTTAAGATTTTTCCAATCATTTTTTGATTTAATTCCCAAGAAATACGACTTTGAATTTCCATTATTTCAGAAAGTCTTCTTTGTTTCTCTTCTTCAGAAACATTATCCTCTAATTGAAATGCATTTGTATTTTCTTCATGGCTATACGTGAAACATCCTAAACGATTAAACCTCATTTTTAGAATCCATTTTTTAAGAATTTCAAAATCATACATTGTTTCACCTGGATACCCAATAATTAATGTTGTTCTAATTGAAATATCTGGAACAATATCTCGAAATTTATCAATTAATTCGGTTGTTTTTTTTTGATTAGTACCCCTTTTCATTGACTTAAGAATAGAATCTGAAATATGTTGTAAAGGGATATCTAAGTAATTACATATTTTTGGTTCTTTTTTCATTAAATCTAATACTTCAAGAGGAAAACCGGTTGGAAAAGCATAGTGTAACCTTATCCATTCTATGCCATCTACCTTTACTAATTCTTTTAGTAATTCAGCTAGATTTCTTTTTTTGTATAAATCCAAACCATAATAAGTAAGATCTTGAGCAATTAAAATTAATTCTTTTACTCCTTTTTTTGAAAGTGAAATAGATTGTTTAACCAAATCTTCAATAGGAGTAGACTTATGCTTTCCTCTCATTAATGGAATAGCGCAAAAAGAACATGGCCTATCACAACCTTCAGATATTTTTAAGTATGAATAGTTTTTAGGCGTTGTCGTTAACCTTTCGCCTAACAATTCATGCTTATAATCTGCACCTAAAGCTTTAAGAAGAGCCGGAAGTTCTGATGTACCAAAAAATTCATCAACTTTAGGTATTTCTTTTTCAAGATCAGTCTTGTAACGCTCACTTAAGCAACCTGTAACAAAAACTTTATCTATTTCTCCCAATTCTTTACGTCTAATATTTTCAAGAATAGTATTAATAGACTCTTCTTTAGCGTTATCTATGAAGCCACAGGTATTAACAACCACTATGTTTCCCTCTTTCTCATGAACTACATTTTTTTTATTAGCCTTTAATTGTCCCATCAAAATCTCTGAATCATAAATATTCTTTGAACATCCAAGTGTAATTACATTTATTATATTTTTTTTAGAGCTTTTAGTTCTCATGAAAAGAATTTAAGAATTATTGAAAAAATGAATCGACAAATGCTTCCGAATTAAAAATATGAAGATCATCAATTGCTTCACCAACTCCAATAAATTTAACTGGAATTTGAAATTGATCTGAAATACCCATCACTACTCCACCTTTAGCACTTCCATCTAGTTTTGTTATAACTAAACAATTAACTTCAGTAGCTTTAGTAAATTGTTTTGCTTGTTCAAATGCATTTTGACCAGTAGATCCATCTAATACAAGTATTACTTCATGGGGTGACTCTGGAATTATTTTATTCATAACTCTTTTTACTTTAGAAAGTTCATTCATTAAATTAACTTTATTATGAAGCCTCCCTGCTGTATCAATTATAATAATATCGGCTTTTTGAGTCAAACCAGACTCTAAAGTGTCAAAAGCTACTGAAGCTGGATCGCTTCCCATTTGCTGTTTAACTAAAGTTGCATTTGCTCTATCTGCCCATATTTGAAGCTGATCTATAGCTCCTGCTCTAAAAGTGTCTGCAGCACCCAAAATTACTTTTTTTCCAGCTTTACTGTATTTGTGAGCTAATTTTCCGATTGTAGTAGTTTTTCCAACTCCATTAACTCCAACCACCATAATAACATATGGAACATGGCTTAAAACATCTGAGAATTGAAATTTTTTGTTGCTTGATAAGTTTGATAAAATTTTAATTATTTCTTCTTTAAGTATAATTTTCAATTCCTCACCATTCAAGTACTTTTCTTTTGAGACTCTGGTTTCAATTGAATTAATAATTTTTAAAGTTGTTTTCACACCAACATCAGAAGAAATTAATACTTCTTCTAAATTATCTAAAACTTCAACATTAACTTTTGCTTTACCTACTAATACGGTTCCAAGCTTAGATAGAAATGATTTTCTAGTTTTGGTTAAACTCTTATCAAGATTTTCTTTTTGTTTACCTGAAAAAAATGATTTTAATAAACTCATTGTTGTTAGAAATAAAAAAAGCTACTGTAAAAGTAGCTTATCTTTTTTAATTGGTAAAAGCTTATTGCTTATTAAGCCAATCATTAACTTGATCAGGAGATAATATAGTTTCAACAAAAGAATAACTTTTAGAGTTTTGTTTTTTAACCATCTTAATGACTTTAGTAAGTCTTTTAGATCCTGTTTGCAAAGAAGCTACTGATTTTTTTGCCATAATTATTTAATTTCTTTGTGAATAGTCATTTTTTTTAAAATAGGATTAAATTTTTTAATTTCTAATCTATCAGGACTATTTTTTTTGTTTTTAGTAGTGACATATCGAGAAGTACCAGACTTACCAGAATCTTTATGCTCTGTGCACTCCAAAATAACTTGAACTCTATTTCCTTTCTTTTCCATTTTTAATAATAATTATAATGAACCTTGTTTTTGGTTTCACTTAAAACCGCAGATATACCTTTTCTATTGATTGTTCTCAAAGCTTTAGCAGAAACCTTTAAATCTATCCATTTATCTTCCTCAGGAATATAAAACTTCTTTTTAATTAAATTTACTTCAAAACGACGCTTAGTTTTATTAATAGCTTTTGAGACATTATTACCAAACATGGCTCTTTTCCCACTAATCTGACAAGTTCTTGACATTATTAAAAATAGTTTTAGTCTTTGTTGGTTGAAACAGTTTGCAAATTTAGTTTTTTTTATCTAGTTACAAAATTAGAATGAAATAATTTTGCAGACTTAACTTTCTAGGTGTCGACTATTCCAAGATTAATTATTTCATTATATAACAATTCAAATGCTTTATTAGCTGCTCTTTCTCTAACTCTTTCTCTATGGTTTCCAAAATTAAACTCTTCACTAAACACTCTTTTTTCAGAAGCAATAGCTATAAAAACAATACCTATAGAAGCTTTGGACTCTCCTTTTGAAGGCCCTGCAGTTCCAGTTATCGCTAATGATATATCAGAATTAAACATTTTTCTAACCTCAATCGCCATTCTCTTTGCCACCTGCTCACTAACAACTGAAAATTTATTAATTAACTCCATTGGAATATTTAATATTTGATTTTTAATTTTAGAATTATAAGGAACTATACCTCCTTTAAAATAAATTGATGAACCAGGAATGTCAGTAATTCTTGAAGCCACTTGACCTCCTGTGCAACTTTCAGCCAAAGATAAAGTTTTATTATTTTTCTTGAAAAAATTAAGAAGCTGCTCTTCTATTGAAGTTTGATCTTCCAGCCCAACTATAATTTCTCCAATTAAAGGATATAGCTTTTCAATTTGGTTGTTAATATCATCGTTAAGTTTTTTTTCGTCATCTCCCTTAGAGGACAAACGCAAACGAACCCTCCCTAGATTTGGTAAATACGCCAATTTAATATCTTCTGGAAGATTGTTTTCCCATGTTTCAATTCTCTCAGCTATAACACTTTCTCCTAACCCATAGGTTAAAATGGTTTTGTGAAGGATGTTGGTTCTTATAAATTTTTTTTTTAAAACTGGGATCACTTCATTTACAATAATCTCTTTCATCTCAAAAGGAACTCCTGGTAAAGAAATAAAAACCACATCATCTTTTTCAAACCACATTCCAGAAGCAGTTCCATGTTTATTTTTGAGTATTTTCGCTTTAGACGGAAGCAATGCCTGTTCTCTGTTTTTATCATTAATTGGAGTTGGAACATATTTTAAAAACATATCTTCAATATGGCTTAAAACCTTTTCGTTTTTAATTAAAACATCATCAAAATAAGAACATAAAGTATGCTTTGTTAAATCATCATTAGTTGGGCCTAACCCACCAGTTATTATAATAATATTTACCCTTTTTTTAGCATGATCTAAGCATTTAACTATTTTTTCTTTATTATCTGAAATAGAAGTTATTTGTTCAACTTCAATTCCAATTTTATTTAGTTCTTTAGCAATAAATACAGCATTAGTATTAACTATTTGTCCAATCAATATTTCATCTCCAATACTAATTATTTCGCTAACCATTTACTTGATTTTAATTGAGAAGATTAAACTATCTTCAAGATACCCTTTCAATCCATCATTAACTTCAATAATGCCAACTCCAGAAGGGGTTCCAGTGAAAATTATATCACCAATTTTAAGGGTAAAAAACTTAGATATCTCGACAATTAATTGATCTATATTCCATATCATATCCTTAGTAAAACCTGACTGTACAATTTTTCCATTTTTTTCTAATCTAAAATTTAATTCATTTAAACTAGGTAAATTTTTTTTTGAAAGCCATTCTCCTACCAATGCTGAATTATCAAATCCTTTAGATTTTTCCCAAGGTAATCCCTTTGTTTTTAGTGTATTTTGAATATCTCTTGCAGTGAAATCAACTCCAAGTCCTACTTCATTATAATATTTATGAGCAAAATTTTTTTTAATATGCTTTCCTATTCTATTTATTCGTATTAAAACCTCAACCTCATATTCTATTTTATTAGAAAAAGAAGGAATAAAGAAAGGTTTATTTTTATTAAGTAATGATGTATCAGGTTTTAGAAATATTACTGGAGATTCTGGAATTTCATTATTCAATTCTTTAATATGATCTTTATAATTTCTACCTATGCATATAATCTTCATGAAACCAATTGATTATTTCTTATTATTAAATTTAGTTAAACGAATAGCTGTCAAAACTTTTTTAGTATATAAAGGAAAGTCAGCATTTAATAGCCATCCAAAATAACCAGGCTCTTTTTCTAAAACCTCTTCTACTGTTTTATCTTTATGTTTTCCAAATGAAAAACAAATTTCATTTTTTTCATTGTATATGATAAAACCTGCAGCATCAACAGATTTTTTTCTTGTCGAAAATTTACTCAAATCATTAACGTTATTTTCTAATTCTTCGTATTTTATTATCTGAGACATTAAAACTTCATATGTAGCTTGAGAATCAGCTAAAGCAGAATGAGCGTCAATCAATTCTTTATCACAATAAAATTTAAGAGCTGCTCCCAGTGTTCTTTTTTCCATTTTATGGAAAATTGTTTGGACATCAATAGTTTTGAAATTTTTTAAATCAAAATCAATTTCGGCTCTTAAAAATTCTTCCGCTAATAATGGAATGTCAAATCGGTCAGAATTAAAGCCGGCTAAATCAGTATTTCTAATATATTCATAAATAGCAGATGACAACTCCTTGAAATATGGAGATTTTTTTACTATTTCATTGGTGATTCCGTGAACTTCTATCGCTTGCTCAGGAATCAAAATTCCAGGGTTCACTAACCATGACTTACTCTCTTTATCACCATTTGGCATAACTTTTAATATCGCTATTTCTACTATTCTATCATTAACAATGTTAATACCGGTAGTTTCCAAGTCGAAAAAACACAATGGCCGAATTAAGTTCATTTTCATTTTAAAATTCTATTGAACTATCCCATTTTTCAAGATAATCAGCTACTTCTTTTACGAATTTTCCACCCAAAGCGCCATTTATAACCCTATGGTCGTAACTATGAGCTAAAATCATCTTTTTCCTAATACCAATATAATCTCCTTCTGAAGTTTCAATTACCGAGGGCATTTTTCTAATTACCCCCAATGCAATAATACCAAGTTGTGGTTGATTTATTATTGGGGTTCCCGTTAAAGATCCAAAATTACCAATATTGGTGACGGTGAAAGTTCCATTTTTAATTTCATCTGAGACTAATTGTTGTTTTCTTACCCGAAAAGATAAATCATTCACCGCTTTAGCTAATCCAACTAAATTTAAGTGATCTGCATTATAGATAACTGGAACAATTAAATCTCCACTATCTAATGCAGTAGCCATTCCAATATTTATTTGTTTTTTTAGAGTTATGTTTTCGCCATCAAAAGAACTATTAAGTAGTGGAAATTTTTTAAGCGCATTAATAACAGCTAAAATAAATAAAGGAGTGAAGGTTAATTTTTCATTTTCCTTTTTCAAAAATTTATCCTTAACTCGCTCTCTCCATTCCCATAAATTTGTCACATCTGCCTCAACAAAAGATTGAACATGAGCAGATGTTTTTTTTGACAAAGACATATGATCAGAAATTATCTTACCCATTCTAGAAAGCTCAATAACTTGATCACTATTTGAGATTGAACTACTAAACCCTTCATTAACCCTTGAAAATTTATTTTTAGTAATATAATCTAAAATATCTTTTTTCGTTACCCGTTGAGCAGAACCAGTTCCTCTTATTTTCGATAATTTCTCTAATGATATTCCTTCTTTTTGAGCAATATTTTTTACTAAAGGAGAATAAAACCTATTTGACAAATCAGATGAATTTTGAATAAATGAATCTGGATCTTCAATAGGATTTACAGACTCTGTTATCTCTTTAATTTCATTTTCTATAATATTTGATTCTTCAATAGTTGCATTTTTCTGTTCAAATTCAATTTCATTATCATTATTTATTTCTGTAAAATTTTCTGATTCAATTACAGCTATAACCTCTCCTACTTGAATTAGATCATTTACTTTAAACTTTTTTTCTATTAAAACACCATTTACTTCAGACGGAATATCTGAATCAACTTTATCTGTAGCGATTTCAACTACTGATTCATCTATATTAATAAAATCCCCAACTTCTTTTAGCCAATTAGTTAAAATAGCTTCGGTAACACTTTCTCCCATTTTGGGGAGTTTTAAGTTATATTTACCCATGTATAATTATATTATTCATATCAGGTCTACAAATGTATCAAAATTAGAAGAAAGTACTTTGTTTGTCAGGTGTTTTCATCAAAACATCAAAGTCGATATTATAAAAATAATTACAAATCAGCAATAGAACCTTCATATGGAATTCTTTTTAAAATACTTCTACCAAGAGTTACTTCATCGGTATATTCTAACTCATCACCTACTGGAATTCCTCTAGCAATTGTAGAAATTAAAATATTAAAAGAAGACAGCTGTCTGTGAATATAGAAAATAGTTGTATCACCTTCCATTGAAGCGCTTAATGCAAATATAACTTCATTAACAGCCCCTTCTTTTACTTTTTCCACTAGAGAGCTGATCGTTAAATCTTGAGGTCCAATGCCATCAATTGGAGAAATGATTCCATTAAGAACATGATAAAGACCTTGAAATTGATTTGTGTTCTCTATAGCCATTACATCTCTTACGTCCTCTACTACGCATATCTGAGAAGCATTTCTTTTTGAATTCAAACAGATTTCACAAATATTATTATCAGATAAATTGTGACATTTTTTACAAAAAACTATATTTTCTCTAAATTCGTCTAAGGCTTTAACTAGTGATTGAGTTATTTCTTTAGGTTGTTTTAATAAATGTAAAGCCATTCTTAGCGCAGTCCGCTTACCTATTCCAGGCAGTTGTGAGATTTCGTAAACTGCGTTTTCAAGTAATTTAGAAGAAAAATCCATTTTGCAAATTAACAAAATATTACATCGATATGGTTTTGTATATTTATAACTTTTAAAATATTATGTCTTCAATAAGTATATTAATTTTAATAATACTTTATTTCGCCCTACTCTTATTAATCTCTTTTTTAACTAAAAGTGATGGTAACAATTCATTTTTTAGCGCAAACAAAAAATCACCCTGGTTTATAGTTGCCTTTGGAATGATTGGAGCTTCACTATCTGGAGTTACTTTTATATCTGTTCCTGGATGGGTTGAAGTATCAAAGTTTAGCTATTTACAAATGGTATTGGGCTACACAATAGGTTATTTCATTATTGGAACTGTTCTACTTCCTCTGTACTATAAAATGAATCTAACTTCTATTTACACTTATTTAGATTTTCGATTTGGCCCACAAAGCTATCTCACAGGTGCTGGATTTTTTTTATTATCAAGAATAGTTGGAGCTAGTTTTAGACTTTATCTAGTAGCTAACGTCTTACAATTACTTGTATTTAACTCAATCGGAGTTCCGTTTTGGATTACAGTAACTATCACTATATTTTTAATATGGATATACACCTTCAAATCTGGAATTAAAACCATCGTCTGGACTGACACTATTCAGACTTTTTTCATGCTTTTAGCTGTCATTTTTAGCATTAATGAACTTGGAACGTTAATGAATCTAAATTTATCAACTTTCATACCTGAAATAATTAATAGCTCAGATACAAAAATTTTCTTTTTTGATGATTATAATAGTGCAAACTATTTTTGGAAACAGTTTTTCTCTGGAATATTTATCGCTATTGTAATGACTGGATTAGATCAAGACATGATGCAGAAGAATCTAACCTGTAGATCCCTTAAAGATGCTCAAAAAAATATGTTTTGGTTTACAATAGTACTAGTAATAGTTAATACATTATTTATGATTTTAGGATATTTGCTTACTCAATTTGCTGATATTAAAGGTATTGACGCTCAAAAAGACACTTTATTTCCAACCATTGCAAATCTTCCTGAAATGGGGGTTTTTGTTTCTGCAATGTTTATTTTGGGACTAATAGCTGCGGCATATAGTAGCGCTGATAGCGCGCTAACATCGATGACCACTTCAGTCTGTATTGATTTATTAAAAATAGAGAAAATTAAATCTCCTAGAAAACAAATAGTAATAAGAAAGCAAGCTCACTTTTTATTATCTATCGTACTAATCTTTGTTATATTAATTTTTAAATATGTCATTGCAAATGAAAGCGTAATAGCAAAATTATTTTTATTTGCAGGGTACACATATGGGCCTTTATTGGGCTTGTATTCTTTTGGGCTACTTACAAAATGGAAGATTAAAGATAAATGGGCAGCAACCGTATGTGTCATTTCGCCTTTTATAGGATATACAATAACTGAGTCACTAAAAACCAATATTGAGTTTGATTTAGGATTTATGATTCTTGTCATTAATGGAGTTATTACTTTTATTGGTTTATTTTTTATAAAAAAAAAATATTTACCAAATTAAGCTTATACTGCCCCAAGTAAATCCGCTTCCAAAAGCAGCTAAAATAACTTTAGATCCTTCATCAATTTTACCTTCTTCCCAAGCTTCAGTTAGAGCAATTGGAATTGAAGCAGCAGTAGTGTTTCCATAACGCATAATATTATTGTAAAGCTGACTATCTTCAAGTTTAAATTTTTTTTGAATAAATTGTGATATTCTCAGATTAGCTTGATGAGGAACCAAAAGATCTATATCTTTAGAAGTCCAGTTGTTTTTTAAAAGAGCTTCTTGAATAACTTCTGAAAACCTCACAACTGCATGTTTAAAAACCATCTGTCCGTTCATTTTTGGATAATATGAAATATCATCTGGATCATTATCTCTTATAATTTCAGATACCCAACGATTAGTACTGGGACCGATTAACGAAAGTTCCTCCGCATACTGCCCATCAGAATAAATATGAGAAGAAAGAATGCCTCTATTTAAGTTTAATTCTCTACTTAATACCACTGCTCCTGCTCCATCTCCAAAAATAACAGAAACAGCTCTCCCTCTTGAAGTCATATCTAATCCTCCGGAATGATTTTCAGATCCAACAACAAGAATGTTCTGATACATACCCGTTTTTATAAATTGATCTGCAGTAGTTAAAGCGTAAATAAAACCTGAACATTGGTTCCTTATATCCATTGCAGGGCAATCTTTAATGTTTAAAAGTTTTTGAAGTAACACTCCTGAACCAGGAAAATAATAATCAGGACTTAAGGTTGCAAATAAGATTAAATCAATTTGACTTGAACTAATTCTCGCGCGCTCAAGAGCTATTTTAGAAGCTTTATAAGCCATTATAGCAGTTGAGTTTCCATCTCTTTTTTTAATGTGCCTTCTTTCTTCTATCCCAGTCCTTTCAACAATCCACTCTTCTGTTGTATCCATTAATTTAGATAAATCATTATTAGTGACAAGATTGTCTGGAATATATTTACCTAATCCAGTAATTCGAGACTGAAACATTATAAAATATTTTACTTAAAATTAATAAATGAAAGCTTCATTAATGAATAAATCTCATTAAAGTATAAATAAGGTAAGTAATTGCCACTCTGAAAACTAAATTTCATAGCAAATTAATCCCATAAAAAACACATATAGTGATTTTTATTAAAAGAGTGACAATTTAAACATTAAAGAACTAAACTAAAAACATTCAAATATATAAAATGTTTAACATATTTATTAAAAAATTAAACAAAATAAATTATAATGTCATCATGTCATGAAAAAAAGATTGGTATTGTTTTGGGTACAAGTATTAAAAAATATAATTATGTCAACTGGTAAAATAAATGTTTCTGTAGAAAATATATTTCCTTTAATTAAAAAATTCTTATACAGTGATCACGAAATATTTCTTCGCGAATTAATTTCAAACGCAACTGATGCTTCCATAAAACTTAATCATTTGAGTAATTTGGGAGAAATTAAAAAGGAAACTGGTAATCCAATTATTGAAGTTAAAATTGATAAAAAGAAAAAAAAACTTCATATAATTGACCAAGGTATAGGAATGTCTTCACATGAAGTTGAAAAATATATAAATCAAGTTGCTTTTTCTGGAGCAGAAGAGTTTTTAGAAAAATATAAAGAAACCACATCTGATGCTGGAATAATAGGTCATTTTGGATTAGGTTTTTATTCTGCATTTATGGTTGCTAAAAAAGTAGAAATAATCACTAAATCATATAAAGGTTCACCCGCAGCTCATTGGACCTGTGATGGCTCTCCAGATTACACCATAGAGAAACATGATAAAAAAGATAGAGGTACTGAAATTATTCTTCATATCGATAAAGATTCTAAAGATTTTTTAGAAGAATCTAAAATATCAGAATTATTACTTAAGTATAATAAATTCATGCCTATTCCAATAAAATTTGGCACTAAAGAAGAAGATTTACCATTAGAAAAAGATGCCCCTAAAGATGCAAAACCTAAAACAATTACTGTTGATAATATAATTAACAATCCTAAGCCAGCATGGACTCAACAACCGGCAGAATTAGATGAAGAAAAATATAATAAGTTTTATAGAGAATTGTATCCTATGCAATTCGAAGAACCTTTATTTAATATTCATCTAAATGTTGATTACCCCTTTCATTTAACTGGAATTTTATATTTCCCTAGACTTAATAATGACTTGAATTTACAAAAAGACAAAATTCAGTTGTATCAAAATCAAGTTTTTGTGACAGATAATGTAGAGGGAATTGTTCCAGAATTTTTGACTCTACTAAGAGGTGTTATTGATTCTCCAGATATTCCATTAAATGTTTCAAGGAGTTACCTGCAAGCTGATGGTGCAGTTAAAAAAATAAGTAATTATATCACCAGAAAAGTAGCTGATAAATTAATTAGTCTTTTCAAAAAAGACCGAAAAGCATTTGAACAGAAATGGAATGACATAAAAATTGTTATTGAGTATGGAATGTTATCAGAACAAAAGTTTTTTGAAAAATCAGAAAAATTTGCTTTATACCCTACAGTTGATAATGAGTTCTACACTTTTGATGAACTTAAAGCTAAAATTAAAGATCTACATACGGATAAAGATGAAAAACTTATTGTTTTATATTCTTCCAATATAGATGAACAAGATAGTTATATAAAATCTGCAAAAGAAAAAGGGTATACTGTTTTACTTTTAGACTCCCCAATTGTTTCTCATTTTATTCAAAAACTGGAAACAAGTAATGAAAATGTTTCTTTTGTTAGGGTTGATGGAGATTCAATTGAAAATCTAATTAAAAAAAATGAAGCTACAGTTTCTAAATTATCTGAGAAAGAAAAAGAAAAATTAAAACCTTTAATTGAAAATTTAATTTCTAAAGAGAAATATACTGTTAAGCTTGAAGATATGAATAGTAGTCAACTCCCATTTATTTTAACTCAACCAGAATTCATGAGAAGAATGAAGGAAATGCAGCAAACAGGTGGCGGCGGTGGAGGAATGTATGGTAATTTTCCTGAAATGTATACTCTTTCGGTAAACACAAATCATGAATTAATTGGGCAAATCCTAAATTCTAAAACTAAAAAGAAAAGAAGTAGTTTAATTGTTCAAGCTCTTGATTTAGCTAGATTATCTCAAAATCTTCTCAAAGGTGAAGAACTAACTAAGTTTATACAAAGAAGTATTGATTTGATTAAATAAGTTTTAAAATATCTTTTGTTACTTTGTCTTATGGGCAGAAAATACAAAAGAATTATAAAGCCACTTATAAAATTCATAGATAAACAAAAAATATTTTTTGTAGCAACTGGAACAGATGGAGGTAAGATAAATTTATCTCCAAAGGGTCTTGATAGTTTTAAAGTTTTATCTCCAAATAAAATAATTTGGCTAAATCTAACTGGAAGTGGAAATGAAACTGCTGACCATTTACTTTTAAATGACAGAATAACTATAATGATATGTTCCTTTGAAGGCAATCCTATGATTCTAAGGATTTATGGTTCAGCTAAAGCGTATCATGAAAATGATAATTTATTTAAAATATATGAGGGATATTTTCCTGATTATCCTGCAAAGAGACAGATAATTGAAGTCAATATCTCAATGGTCCAAACTTCATGTGGATTTGGAGTTCCATTGATGGAATTCAAAAAAGAAAGAACTGAATTAATTGATTGGTCAAATGAAAAAGGGGTAGATGGAATTAAATCATATTGGGAAGAGAAAAATAAAAAAAGTATCGATGGTTTCGATACCCAAATAATTAAATAATTGAAAGAGTTATTCATTTCAAAAAATTCTCCTTGAACACCTAGTCTTCCAGACTCAAAACTAATATACTACCCTGACTTCTGGAGCAAGGAAGCTTCTCTATTACTCATATAAAGAGCTAACTGAAACTATTCCCTGGAGACAGGATTTCATTAAAGTTTTTGGGGAAATTTATAAACAGCTGATAATTAACTTATTACATGGAATTAGTCAAAAGTTTTATTGATATTCAGGAATCACGATGAGACCTTTAGCAATGACTTTTGCTTTATTACAAATCCAAAGTAAAATTAAAACTGTATGTAAAACAAATTTCACTTCAGTTTTATTAAATCTTCATAGAGAAGGGAAAGACAGTAATGGATTGCATTCTGATAATGAACAGGAATTAGGGGTAAATCATGTTATTACTTCTGTATTTTTAGGAGAGGAGAGATATTTTCAACTTAAACATAAAACATTGAAAATAGAATCAGTAAAATTTAAATTAGGAAATGGAAGTCTTCTTATAATGGAAGGTTTAACACAAAACCATTGGCTTCATAAAATCTCAAAAACATCTAAAGTAATTAATCCAAGAATTAATTTAATCTTTAGAAAAACCTATAATTAAACATTTAAATATTATCTCAGTCAAAAGAATTATATTTACTTTTTTAAATGATGAAAAAAAAATTATTAATTTTTATTTATCTATTTAGTTTTTATCAAATTTTTTCTCAAGAAAATCGACAAGCTTTTGCTAAATCAACTAATGAAGAGATAACTATAGATGGTTTAGATCAAGAAAATTCTTGGAAAAGTACAAAAGAAATATCAAACCTATGGCAATGGTTTCCTTCTGATTCATTAACTGCTTCCCAAAGGACAGAAGTGAAATTTTTATATGATGATAAAAATATATATATTTTTGTTAAAGCATTTAGCTCTTCAAAGAATTATATTATACAATCATTAGAAAGAGATTATGAAGGTAGAGGCTCTGATACTTATTTTTTAATGTTTGATACATATCAAGATGGAAATAATGCTTTTTTCTTCGAATCAAACCCATTAGGAGTTAAAGCAGATGCATTAGTCTCAAATGGTGGTCAAAGATGGCCAAGTGATATTGATAATAGTTGGGATATTAAATGGGATGTTGAAGCAACAAAAGGTGATGGATTTTACCAATCTGAAATTCTAATTCCTTTTAATTCTTTAAAATTCCCTGAAAAAAGCACTAAATGGAAATTTCAATTTCTTAGAAATGACCCTCATAATAGTCAAATTAGTGTTTGGCAAAAGGTTCCAAAAAATATGTTTCCACTAAATTTAAGCTTTTTAGGCGATCTAAATTTTGAAACCCCCCTTGGAAAATCAAAAACTCCTTTAACTTTAATTCCCTATTTAAATGGAATGGTCTCAAAAGATTATGAAAACAAGACTACTAAAAATACTTTATTCTTTGGGGGTGATGCTAAAATTTCAGTAGGGAATGGAATGAATCTAGATTTAACATTAAATCCCGATTTTTCTCAAGTAGAAGTAGATGATCAAATCATTAACCTTACAAGGTTTGAAATAAATCTTCCTGAAAAACGACAATTTTTTATTCTAAATAGTGATTTGTTTTCAAGTTTTGGGGATTCTAGAGATGCTAATACTTTCTTCTCCAGAAGGATAGGTGTGGCTAAAGATCTGGAAGGGAATACTATTGAAAATAAAATTATAGCTGGATTAAGACTTAGTGGAAAAGTTAATGATAATCTCAGATTAGGTTTCCTTAATATGCAAACTGAAAAAGATTCAAAAAATCAAATTTCAGCAAATAATAATACTGTTTTTTCACTTCAACAAAGAGTTTTTAGCAGGTCCAACATTGGATTAATATTTGTTAATCGTCAAAAAACTGGGGATTCAGAGTTTGAAAATGATCAAGAAGAATATAATAGAATATTAGGTTTGGACTACAATTTATTCTCTAAAGATGCCAAATGGAACGGGAAATTTTACAACCATCAATCATATGGAGAAGTAATAAAGAAAAATGCCTATTCAAGGGGACTTATACTTGGTTATAATACAAAAAATAATAATTTATATCTTAAATTAAGTAGATTAGGTGAAGGTTTTGAGTCTGATCTTGGCTACATTAGAAGAAATGGGATTTTTAAAAAATTTATTCGATATCAAAGAAGAGTTTGGTTAACTTCAAATAAGTTACGAACTATTAACTTTAATCAAATATTCAGACATATTGACCTACCACATATGAATTCTTTGGTTACGGATAGAGGTTTTAGTTCTGAAATTCAAATACATTTTTTAAATTCCTCCAGGATGGAATTTCAATTTCAAAAAACATATACATTTCTAGAAAACAGCTTTAACATTTCTCAAATAGATAATTCCATTCCACTTCCTGAAAATTCAAGTTATAATTATAATGAAATATCATTAAAATACAGCTCCGACATAAGAAAAAAAACAAACTTTGATTTAGAATTAAGTGGTGGACAATTTTTCAACGGAACTAAATATTCTATAGAAACTGAATTAAATTACAGAATTGAACCAATATTTCAAGCTAGTTTAAACCTGAACTATAATAAAATTAAACTCCCAAAACCCTATTCTTCAGCTGACTTATGGTTAATAGGTCCAAAAATAAATTTTACTTTTAACAAAGAATTATTTTGGTCAAACTATATTCAATACTCTAATCTAAGTAAAACTGTTGGAATTAATTCGAGACTTCAATGGAGATTTGCTCCGCTTTCTGATTTTTATTTAGTATATAATGATAATTACTTTGCTTCAAATATTTTTGCTCCTAAAGTTAGAAGTCTTACATTTAAGCTGAGTTATTGGTTTTATTTATAAATAAATGTCAAAGTTTTTTTTTCAAGGATTTCTAATATGTACTTTTCTTTTTAGCTGTAGTTCAATACCTAAAAAATCAATGAATATAACTGGATCGATTGATGGCTTAAGAAAAGGAACTCTTTATCTTCAAAAATTAAAAGATTCATTATTGATAAATGTAGACTCTTTTAAAATTAAGGGTAATAGCAATTATAGTTTAGCGGATGATGTTTCTAGTTCTGAAATGTACTATTTATATCTAGAAAAAGAGGATGGAGACACTCTTAATGATAGAATTTCTTTTTTCGGAGAAAAAGGAAAAATTACTATTAACACACTATTATCAACTTATGAAAGTAGTGCTAAAATATCTGGCTCTGAAAATCAAATACTTTGGGAAGAATACAATGCAATGCTCAAAAAGTTTAATGACAAAAATCTGTCTTTAATTAAAGATTTTATAAACAATAAAGATGTTGTGGAAAAAAATAAAAGATTGATTGATTTTGAAAATGAATCCAATAAACTTCTTAAAAGAAGATATTTATTTTCATTAAATTTTGCCTCAATGCATTCTGATAAAGAAATTGCTCCATATATTTCACTCTATGAAATACCTGACGCTAATCCTATATTATTAGATAGTGTTTATTCCAAACTAACAATGAATATTAAAAACTCTAAATACGGAAAACTTTTTGGAGAATATCTAGATGAAATTAAACAAAACGAATAAACTAATTAATTTTTATTAATTTACCATTAATAGTTTCAACTTTATTGAAAAGATCTTTTTGAATTTCTTTATAATGACTTTTCAAATTAGTCTTATCTGGGTTGTGGATTTTATTTATTAGCTCATCAAATAAAGTAATAGAGTCCTCAATTAATTTTTCTGTTTTTTTCAAATCAAGATTAGGGTTTAAAAGCTCATAAACATATATTTCCTCAATTAACCCACCAATGACATCGTTAATGTCTTTTTTTAAATTCTTTATACTAGGCATAAAATTATTATCATTTAATTAAATTCAAATTTACAATATTAATTGTCTACATATGCACTTGTAGAACAATAACATTCTCACCTTCTAAAATAATATTATCCAACTCAGCAGGTATCATTAAACATGATCCTAAATTAACACTACCATTATAGTTACTTTGAAAAAAATTGAAGTTGCCTTTAACACAAATTAATACAACAAAAGAGTCTACTTTTTGAAAACTCAAAATTAAACGCTTATTAATATTATGAATTTTAGTTTTAAAGTGTTTTGAATTCACCAAATAGTCAATATTGTTTTCTTTAAAATTATATTTTAATCGAAAATTATTTCTATTTTTAAAATCAATTATGTCTTCAGCTAAATCAGTATGAAGTTCTCTATATTGACCATTTTGATCTTTGCGCTGATAATCGTAAATCCTATACGTAATATCTGAAGATTGCTGAATCTCAGCTAAAAGAATTCCACCTCCAATAGCGTGAACTTTTCCTGGATTAATTAAAAGTGCATCTCCAGGGGAGATGCTCTCATAATTTAAAATTTCGTTAAGGGTATTATTTTTAAGATGATTAAGATATATCTTCTTTGTCACCTCCTCCTTAAATCCTAAAATAAGTTTAGACTCAGGATTAGAATCCATTATATACCACATTTCGGTCTTTCCAAACGAGGAGTGACGTGTTTTAGCAATATCATCATTTGGATGTAACTGAACAGATAAATCCTCTTTAGCGTCAATAAATTTTATTAAAATAGGAAATTTATTGTTATATTTTTCATAAACAGACTTTCCGACTAATCTATATTTATACTCTAAAATTAATTTATCTAATGATAACCCTTTTAAAGTACCATATGCAACTTTAGATATTGAATTAGGAATAGTAGACACTTCCCAACTCTCTCCTATTTGATCACCATTAAAAGGTTTATTATAAATTTTTCTCAACTTATTACCTCCCCAAATTCTTTTTTTAGGTTGAGGGATAAATTCTAGTGGATATAATAATTTCATTTGATTATTAAGAGATGAATTAAGTTCCCGAATATTTAACAAAATTTCTAGGAGTTTCAAATAAAATTATTTCTAAATCTAACTCTTTATCTAAATGTTTTTTTATTTTATCATAAATGACAACTACTATGTTTTCAGCTGTTGGTATAGTATCATGAAATTCAGGAACATCTATATTTAGATTCTTATGATCAAATTCATTTTCCACATAAACCTTGATTATATTTTTTAAAACATTTATATCAATTACATATCCAGTATCAGAATTTATTTCTCCCTTTACACTGACTATTAACTCATAGTTATGGCCATGATAGTTTGGATTAGAACATTTGCCGAAAATAATTCTATTTTTTTCATCTGTCCAATCCTTTCTATAAAGTCTATGAGCAGCATTAAAATGTGCTTTTCTACTAACTGTCACTTTCATGAGAAAAATTTAATTTTTTTGAGAATTGATCGAAAATAATTTTAAACCAAACAGTATAAAAAGAGGGATTTAATCCAATATCAATTTTAACTTTTTCTAATGACATCCATTTCCAGTCTGCAACTTCATTTTTATTTATAATTGGATCTTTCTCATAATTACCTAATAAAACATGATCAAGCTCATGCTCTATTAGGCCATTTTCAAAAGGAGTTTTATAAATAAAATGAAAAGTCTTAGTGAGATCAGTCTTAAAACCCATTTCTTCTTTAAGCCTTCTATGTCCAGCAGAAATAATAGATTCATCTTTCATGGGATGACTGCAACAAGTATTAGTCCATAAACCAGGAGAATGGTATTTATCTAGAGCACGTTGTTGAAGCATTAATTCGCTTTTTTTATTTATAATAAAAATTGAGAATGCTCTATGCAACAATCCTTTCTTATGAGCTTCCATCTTTGGGATTAGCCCTAAAGGAAGATCATTTACATCAACCAAAATAACATCTTGCTCTTTCATGGATAACAAAATTACCGATTTATTAATCAAAAACCTATTGGCCTAAAACAATCAATCTTAGAATATATAATGCTATTTTTAACAAAATTTTATTAACTAAAAAATATGTTTACTGAAGAAATTGCACGGCGACGAACTTTTGGAATAATTTCTCATCCAGATGCTGGCAAGACTACATTAACTGAAAAATTGCTATTGTTTGGTGGAGCTATTCAAGAGGCTGGAGCAGTAAAATCTAATAAAATAAAAAAAGGGGCTACTAGTGATTTTATGGAAATAGAAAGACAGAGAGGCATTTCTGTAGCGACATCAGTTTTAGCTTTTTTATATAAAAATAAAAAAATAAATATCCTTGACACTCCAGGTCATAAAGATTTCGCTGAGGACACCTACAGAACTTTAACTGCGGTAGATAGTGTTATTGTTGTAGTTGATGTTGCTAAAGGAGTTGAAGTACAAACTGAAAAATTAGTTAAAGTTTGTCGAATGAGAAATATTCCAATTATTGTCTTTATTAATAAATTAGATAGAGAAGGTAGAGATGCTTTTGATTTATTAGATGAAATTGAATTAAAATTAAATCTAAGGGTTACTCCCTTAACATTTCCAATTGGAATGGGTTTTAATTTTAAGGGCATTTACAACCTCTGGGAGAAAAATATAAATCTTTTTTTAAATGACGAAAAAAATAAAAGAACTAAAACTACTTTATTTTCCTCTTTAAATGATCAAGAATTAATTGAGGCAATTGGAAAAAAGTCTCTGAATCAATTGAAAGAGGAGCTAGAACTTGTTGATGGGGTATTTCCAAAATTTTCAAAAAGTGAGTATTTGAAAGGAGATCTTCAGCCTGTTTTTTTTGGATCTGCACTAAATAATTTTGGAGTTC
>Ga0114997_10000373_pt1 | contig 36206 bp, 48 predicted proteins | sample ArcticOcean_MG_C_2_FD_87045 | JGI IMG/M metagenome (GOLD analysis project Ga0114997, IMG submission 87045) | Marine microbial communities from western Arctic Ocean - ArcticOcean_MG_CB4_136 | ecosystem: Environmental > Aquatic > Marine > Oceanic | place: Arctic Ocean: Canada Basin | collected... | reverse complement strand
TGTTAAGAAACTACACCCATTTGATAATAATTTGCTCATGCTGTTGTTTAGTAGTATAATTATAGTATACTTACTGACAAAATGCAAACATGAAAAACATAGATTCAATCAAATACTTTTTAGACAAATGGGAAATGGTAGATAATGGGTATGATTATACAGTGCCATACCATGAAGATGTTGATCCAAACTTTACAAGTTTACCAACATTCGTGGCAGAATTTCATAATGTTAAGGTAAACACTTGCCCGGTACTTGTTACTATGGCCAACAAACTTATAACCAATTATGTTTGGGGACTCACACATGCCAGCAAACATAAGCCTCAAAAATCACACAAACTTTGGAATGACTGGAGTGATGATGTGGATGTTGTATTACCACCTACTACCGAATACTTTGACAAGAAATATCATTACGTATGGTTACCAATTGATGAAGCAAGTGCAGAAAATCCATGGCATATTTGGATTGACGTTATATCTAAATTTAGACTTTTAGAAAAGAGATGGTCCACAGATTTTACAAGATACTGCTACGTGTTAGCAAACGAAAGCAAGTATCTTAAAAAATGTATCAAAGAATTATTTCCCGAGGTCAAAGTTATAGTGATGCCAAAAGGCGAAACATGGCAGTTTAGACATTTACTAGTGCCCAGTCTAAGCAATTCTAGAGATGGCGTTATTACTCCTCACTTGGCTCCATGGCTAAAACATTTCAAAGGACGTCCTGGACTCAAAGGTACAACAGCACACAGGAAAATAGTTGTGTTACGTCCAGGTGCTAAAACAAGAAAACTAACAAACTCCGATGAACTACTATTAGCACTTAAAGGGTACGAAGCAGTTGCCCTCGAAAATATGAGTATAAGAGAACAGATGAAAACGTTTGCAGAAGCAACACACATTGTTGCGGCTCACGGTGCAGGATTAGTAAACTTACTGTGGTGTAAACGTGGAACTAAAGTTATCGAAATACAAGAGCCTAAAATGATTCATAAAAAAGTTTATCCAATACTTTCACATCACCTAGGGTTGAAGCACGAACTTTATATAGCCGAAGCAGTACCGATACCAATGGATGGTAAGAAAAAGCCTGCAGGCATAAAAAGAAAAAGCGATTTAATTAATTTCAAAGTGAACGTTGCAGAATTAGTTAGACATTTAGATTAAATTGGTAATTTACATCTGGTAACAAGACAACCTTAAATATGAGTAATGATTTACGTTAGTTCTACTAATAGACAACCCACAGAGAAATATGTCGACTGGGCAGTGCAAGGACTACCTAATGCAAAAAAATTATTACCTAATGACATTATTAATAAAAAAGATTGTACTAAAGCTGTGATGTTTGGAGTGCTACGTGGAACACATCTAGTATACAAATGGGCAGAAAAAAACAAGATTGATTTTTATTATATGGACAGACCGTATTGGGGTGAAACAAGAAACAATCCTTACTACACTAAAATTGTAAAGAACAATCATTTAAAGACCTGGCAAGAAGACAGACCCGATGACCGTTTTAAAAAATCATTTCCGTGGCCTATTAACCCATGGAAGAAAAACGGAAAGAACATTATTGTATGCCCGCCATCTAATGCTATAAAAGAATTTTTTGGAGTACACGACTGGCTAGACAAAACACTAGAGACGCTTAAAGCTAATACCGATCGTCCAATAATAGTAAAGAATAAAGGATACAATCCAATTATAGGATACAATGACGACGGAGGAATGATAGTGACAGGCAAAGATAATACTGCACCTAGTGGACCGATAGATTGGAATGATGCTTATGCTATTGTTACCTACAATTCAAATATCACATTAGAAGCTACTACTAGAGGTATTCCGTGTTTTACTAATGTGCATAATGCCTGTGCACCTATATCAGAAACAGATTTCTCAAAGATAGAAAACCCTTGCTACATTGACAGAGAACCGTTATACTATTCAATGGCATACGGTCAATTCACAGCAGAAGAAATAAGCAACGGTTATGCATGGAGAATACTAGATGAAAGTTGAAATATTTAGAAGAACAGTAAAAGATAGACGTAGAGGAGCAAGTTATGATCTCTTGCAATACATGGCTGAAGGTATACGAGCTTGTGGTGACGAACCCATAATGATTAATGAAACAAAGACTGGGGATTGGACTAAAGATGAAATGGAGCCAACTGCACCAATCGGTTGCATGTTTGGATATGGTGGCAGTAATCAAATGCATCACACCAAGGGACGTAGACGAGACCTAGTAGAACGTGCAAAGAAAAAAGGAATTAAAATAATAACATTTGACGGAGGATTACTTTCAAGTTTTGGCAATGTACACGGTGATAAACACCACTGGCGAGTTTCATTATTTTCACCCATGAACAACGGCGACTTCTTGTCAGATAACAGTCCTCCTGATAGATGGGAGGCCGCAAAAACCAGATGGAATGTTAAAAGCGAACCATGGAGAAAATCCGATCAAGAGGATCCAATTCTGTTTGTGCTACAACCTAAAGACAATTGGAGTATGAACAATCTCGATCCTATTGAATGGTTCAACGGAGTTTATGAATAATTGAGACCTATGACAGATAGAAAATTTATTGTACGACCTCATCCAAATCATGTTGCTCATATAGAAGAACGAATAAAAGAGTTTCCAGACGATGTAGAAGTTATTGTAGGACAAAAGTTCTTTCAAGGAGATGAAAAAAAGTATTATAGATTCCATTTCCAAGAAGCAATATCTAATTGTCATGCTGTTGTTACACATAATTCCACTGCCGGTGTTGACTCTTGTGTTCGCGGGATACCTACGTTTAATACCTCAGACCTTGCAATTAGTTGGCCAGTAGCTAACAAAGATTTAAACAACATAGAAACTCCGGAATATCCCGACAGGACTCAATGGCTTAACGATCTCGGATATAAACTGTGGAGTGAAAAAGAAATTAGAAATGGTACGGTGTTCAAAAGATTTAAAGAAAAGTTAGGAATGTAATGTGTGGTATATACGGTATAACCGAACACAATCCAAAATTTATAAAAGAATTTATAGATATATGTAAGCACAGAGGACCTGACGGGTCGAGTGTTTGGCACAACGAAAATATAACTCTAGGGCACAACTTGTTAAGCATAATGGGTGAGCCAGGTGATGCTACACAGCCGTGGACAACACCTCAAGGAAACAAACTTGTTTATAATGGAGAAATATTTAATTACTACGAATTAAAAGAAAAATATAAAGACTTTACAGACACAACCGGCTGTGATACTGAACTACTTGCTTGGGGACTAGATAAATTTGGCTTATTGTTTGTTGATGAAATAGATTCTATGCACGGCTTTGCGTATTACGAAGTTGATAAAAACACACTTACATTAAGCAGAGATCATGCAGGTATAAAACCTGTGTACTATGCAGAAATCAAAGAAGGATTGGTTTTTGGTTCTGAGATAAAAGGCATGTTAGATAAAGTTCCTAACAGCAGAACAATGGACAATCTTGCAGTAAGTTTCATGGCAAGGACTGGAATCAATGCGTTACGCAATACATTCTTTACAGGAATTAAAAAATTACTAGCAGGAGAGACCATAGTATACAATATGGTCGATAAAAAAATCACACAAACACACAGAGTTTATATTAAACCTACAAGTAACAAACAATTTAATGCAGAAGAGTTTAGAACAAACGTAAAAAAAACAGTTGAGATGTGTTCAATAGGTAGAAGAAAAATTGGTGTATTCCTAAGTGGCGGACTTGATTCAAGCATGGTTGCGTATGAGTTAAAACAATTAAAAGGTGAAGCAAATACATTTACAAACAGAATGGAACCTAATGTACAAGCAGATGAAGATTATAATAGTGACGCTAACTGTGCCAAGATAATTGCACAACAAAATAATTTTAATCATAAAGAAGTTATAGCAACTCCTGAAACATTTATAGAATGTTGGGACAACAGCATATATTATATGGAACAACCTGTATACAATCCTAGTATGTCGATGTATTGTTCTACTAATAAGTTTTTATCAGAGAACGAAATTGTAGTTACAATGGCTGGGGATATGGGTGACGAGATACTTGCTGGATATCCAAAGTACTGGAAAATGAAAAATCCACAGTGGCTACAAAAACAAATAGGTAAAACAAAAATAGAGACATGGGACGATGTTCTAGCACTATGGCTAAAGAGAATAAAACGTCCATTGCAATTAACCGATAATCCTATAAGTGATGATATACTAATAAAAGAATTTCGTAAATGCTATTCAGGAGAATTGTGGAATTCTAATGACCCTATAGGATCATATATGGCGTTAGACTGTGTTGCTCAGGTACCAGAAGAAATGTTTAATAGAAACGACAAGTACGGCATGGCCTACAGTATGGAAGGACGTTTCCCATTAGCAACAAAAATGTTTATGCAATATTGTATGAGTATGCACACCGATTCGAAATTAGGTCCTGATAAAAACGATACTAAAACTTTTATTAAGAAGGCATACCTAGGCAAATTACCAAACGAAATTATTAATAAAGTAAAAACTGGATGGACTGTTCCTGTTGGGCATTGGCTGACTACTAGTACAAGTTCTAAATTGAATAAATTTTACAAAGAAAGAACAGGCGAAAATTCTAAACTAGATGTAACGAAAGCTAGTCAGCAAGCCGGCAAGGCACTTATACCTGCATGGATTGTTAGTGATTGGATTAAAAAATACAACATGACCAGGTAGATTAAATATCAATATTATGAAAATCAAAGTTATCACATCATACAAGCCTGGCTGTTGGGAACAATACGGTAAGAAAGGTATCGAGTCTATGGCTGAGCAATTTCCAAAAGAAGTTGACATAGTAGTATATGCAGAAGAGCCTAAACCTGAATGCAAATATGATAGGATACAATGGATAGACCTTAACACTGCCGAGCCAGAATTATTCAAATTTAAAAACAAACACAAAAACGATCCTGTTGCAAACGGAGAGTTAGAAGAAATAGAAGGCGGAGTAAGACGTCCAGCAGAACTACAAGCAATGGGCGGAAACGACAAAAACAAAGGATCATTTCTTTGGGCCGCTGTGAGATTTTCAAACAAAGTATTTTGTGTTGTAAATGCTGTACGTAATTCAAAAGAATATGATTATGTTGTGTGGATCGACGGAGATACATTTTCATTTAGACCTACACCGATAGACTTTTTTAAAAATGTATTACCACAAGAAACAATGTTAACATACTTAGGTCGTGAGAATCCAAAACTAAACGACGGTGGCAAATATCCAGAGTGTGGATTCGTTGGGTATAACATGAAACATCCAGAGATACAAAACTTTGTAAATGATTGGGAAAATCTTTATGTTACAGACGAAGTATTTAAATTATTAGAATGGCATGACTCGTATGTGTTTTGGCACTTGTCAAAAATATATAGAAAAGAAAAAAACATACAAGTAAACGATATAGGTTACTGGAAAGGTGTAAAAGGACACCATGTGTTTGTTAACAGTGAGTTAGGACAGTATATGGATCACATGAAAGGCAATCGTAAAAAAATCGGTGCGTCATCACGTAATGATTTACGTTCTGAACCTACTGTTGATTACTGGAAACAATTAAAATAATATTTTATGAAGATAGAAGTTTGGACAGAATATGGACCACAAAATTCAAAACCCATATTCGACGCATTTATAAAGAGTTTACAAGATGCAGGAGACACAGTAGTTCTCAATAGGTCGTGTAATGCAGACGTGGCAGTAATATGGAGTGTGCTGTGGCGTGGACGAATGGAAAACTATAAAAGGATATGGGATGAATTTAGATCCACCGGAAGACCTGTTATTGTGTTAGAAGTCGGTGGTCTTAGAAGAAATGAAAGTTTTAAGATAGGAATTAATGGTATCAACAGACAGGCAGACTTTGCCAATCAAGAGTTTGATGATAAGCGTTGGTCATTATTCAAACACACACTCAAGCCGTGGAACCCGACAGGTGACATAATTGTTATATGCGGACAACACGATGCATCAGAACAATGGAAAGGACTTCCAAAGATGTCAACTTGGATTGAGCAACAAATAAGTGAAATTAGAAAATATACTGCTCGACCAATACTTGTTAGACCACACCCTCGTAATACTATCCAATTTAAAGAAAGTGATTTTCAAAATGTTAAAGTTCGTTTACCTAAGAGAGATTTTAGAACTTATGATGATACTGATTTTAAGAACACATTAGAAAGAACATGGGCTGTGGTTAATCACAGTTCTAATCCTGCCATGGAAGCAATTATTAGTGGTGTGCCAGTTTTTGTCTCTGAAGACAGTTTGTGCCATGATGTTGGCAATTTAAAACTGTGCGACATTAATACACCAGCGATGCCTAACAGATTAGGGTGGGCACACAAACTTGCATACACAGAATGGTTTAAAGACGAAATCGAACAAGGACTACCATGGACTAGAATTAAAGCAAGACTTGAGGAGAAATATTTAAAATGAAAACTATAAAAATTGGCGGCAAGCCTGAAATACATCCTATTGAATGGACACCATATGCAGGTGAAACTATTGTCTTGAACACAATAATACGTAAGGGGGAACGTATACAAGAAACAGGATTCTTCGAAGACAGAGTGAAAGCAGTCCCTAGAGGAAATGCGTACTGTATAGGCAACGGACCTTCACGTAAAGAGTTTGACCTAAACAAACTAAAAGCAACAGGACAAACTTATGGATGTAATGCATTGTATAGAGACTTTATGCCCGACTTTATTTTTTCAGTGGATACCAAAGTAACAGTAAAGATGTGTGAGGACAAAGTTTATGAAAACTGTTTTCACTATGCTCCTGCACTAGAAGTTAACAGGAAACAACACAAAGGCATGTTGCACCTTATACCTAACAATCCTCATTGGATTTCGGGTAACGCGGCCTTCTGGACTGCTGGTGTACACGGACACAAGAATATCTATTTGATAGGATTTGACTTTAGAGAATATGGCAAGGACCAATTGAATAATATATACCAAGACACAGAGAACTACGGTGAGAGACATAGCGATGCAATATTCGAAGGATGGTTGAAACAATTCAGAGATATGTTAAAAATGAGACCTTATGTAACCTACACAGTAGTACATGACGATCCACCTGACTATATGAATCATTTTCAGACAGGTACTGACCTAGGCAACAGTAGAGTTATAACTTATGCGGAGTTTGAGAAAGAACTAGCATCTAGCCAGACGTAATCCGGCCGCATTAAATTTACTTTTCCAAGCAAAAAAGTTTGCATTGTGATTTGAGTAAGGATCTTTCAACCAAGTCATTTGGTATAGATGCACCATTTCGTGTGCTAACGTTTCTATAAAGTCTTTCCACTTAGGAAATTTAAGATGTAGTTCTATATAATAATCTACTTCTATATGATATGGTATAACTCTTTGATCAAATTTACCTTTAGGAGTTTTTCTATTATCCCAATTAGCAACACATCTGCCCCAATCTTTGTGTATACTTTTTACATATAGTGGAACCATTGGCAATCTGTTGTTGAATAATGTTTTATTTAGATATCTAAACCAACTGTATGCTTGGGCTTCGGTGGGTCTAAAGCCAACAATGTTCTTGTGTCTAGTCAGAGTGTTTTCCAACTTGATCTTCAGTTGTTTTTTAACATTTACACTTTTACTTTTTATCTTTTTCATGGTTGACTGCTTTACCAAATATGTTATAATATACTAATAATTATCTAAAATATGATGGACAATATGCACACAGATTTACCAAAAACCGTTAACGAAGCACTTAAAATACTAGCATATAATGATTATTTTTGGGGGCCTGATCCAAAAACGCCTAATTCAAAGATCCAACCGCATCCAAAGGATAAGGAAACTGTGAGATCATTGGCAGAAGCTCAATATGCCTGGACTGAAAAACAAGCCAAATTAGCACTGGTGATCTTAAAGAGGTATCTTACAAAGTTTCAACAACATGGCATGAACATCAAAGAATTGCTCGACACACCGAAGTATGATGAAGAGTTTAGGGTTATTAACTTCGATAAAAGCATTGAAAAATACATGGATGAAGACGGAATAGAAAAGATAGAGATAAGATTTCCGTACAATAAAAAACTTATACAGTTAATTAGAGCATTGAAAGATTATCGTGGACTTCCTATGAACTATGCAATATACGATGGAGAGAAAAAGAAATGGACATTTACACATTCTGATGTGACTGCATACTATCTAACATTGATTGCCGCTAGATACGATTTTAAATTTGTCGACGAATCTATTTTAAATGATTACGACGAAGTTAAAAAAGAAATTATAGGATTTAAAAAACCGTCAGCAAGTGTTATCGGCAACGAGGTTTTACTACACAGTGCACCAGAGTCAATGCAAGAGTATTGGGACAACAACATTAAAGGTTTACCATTAATACAACAAGTAGACAGTTTGAAAAACTTTGGTATATCTGCTAGAGGAATGAACGTACCGGCAGACACAACTATAGGCGGAGCAATAGCACACAACGATTCGGACAAGTTGTGGATCGACAACAACGATTATAACAGAGATGAAGTTGTACAAGGACTGATAGAACTAGATGCTTTTCCATTAATGATGCCTGTTAGTGGTGACATCACAACTAGGGAAGAAGTAGAAGAATTTTGGGGTTGGCTTAATGCTTTCAAAAGAGCAGGCATTGACATAATGACTCAATGTTCTTGGGGATTTGAAGCCAAAGAACCTGTATACCAAAAAGACCTAAAAGACAATTGGACAAGAAGTGAAAGAGTCGCTGTTGTTAGTAACCAAATTACTCAAGATATGTTTCAAAATATATTTGAACTAAACCAAATGAGCAAACAGTTTAAATTTATAAACAAAGACACTAAGGTAATTTTTGTTAGAAATAGAATACCTAGAGCATTAATAAAAAGTAAAATAAAACCAAAAGCATCTTTAGTAGCACTAGGTGGCGGTTATTACACAGCAGGTACCGATAACCTAAAAAGAATGCTAGACAATCTTCCAAAAAAGTTGTATTATAATGATCATCAGCCGAGCAGTTATGATTGGCATGATAGAATTATAGTGAAACTTTAAATGAGCAGTTGTAAATTAGTAATCAAAGACGAAGTAAATGTAAAGTTCGAGAACTTGTCTCTCGACTGGCGTAAGAGATTATCCAATAAATTCAAATACGAAATACCATATGCTAGACATCTTCCAGCAGTGAAGCTAGGCAGATGGGACGGTAAGGTTTCGTTCTTTGGATTAGGCGGCACAACATACCTTAACCTCGTTGATCAAATACTTCCTATACTAGAGGACGGTGGAGTATATGTTGAGATGGAGGATCTTAGAGAACAACACAACTTTGAGTTTAAAGCAGTAGACAAAGATTATCTAAGTCATATCAAATGGCCTGCAACACATCCAATGGCAGGACAGTCTGTTGAGTTAAGAGATTATCAAGTTGAAACAATAAACAAATTTATAGAAAATCCACAGTGCATACAAGAGATAGCCACCGGAGCAGGTAAAACAATAATCACTGCGGCACTATGTCAACTGGTTGAGCCATACGGACGTACACTAACAATAGTACCAAACAAAAGTCTAGTAACACAAACAGAAGAAGATTTTATTGCTTGTGAACTAGATGTAGGTGTGTACTATGGAGACAGAAAAGAGCTGGGAAGATTTAACACTATTGCAACTTGGCAATCATTAAACATATTAGAAAAGAAAAGTAAAGACGAACACTCAGAAGCATTTGCAGAAGCAATAAAAGGAATTAACACAGTGATTATAGATGAAGTACACATGGCCAAAGCAGATGTACTAAAAAGATTATTAACAGGACCGTTTGCACACTGTGGCATACGTTGGGGACTAACAGGCACAGTTCCTAAAGCAGACTTCGAGTTTATGGGATTGAAATGTAGCATAGGTGATGTAACACATAGAATACAAGCAAGTGAACTACAAGACAAAGGAGTACTTGCAAACTGTCATGTAAATGTTTTGCAGACGCAAGACCATCCAATGTTTAAAACTTATGCAGAAGAACTTAAATGGCTAACTACAGATAAAGTCAGAATGAAATGGGTGGCGAACACCATTAAAGATATATCCTCATCAGGAAATACATTAGTACTAGTTGATAGAATATCAGCTGGCGAAATATTACAAGAACAGCTGGAAGATTCAGTTTTCGTATCTGGATCAACTAAGAATGTCGATAGGAAGGAACAGTACGATGAAGTGTCTACTGCAACAAATAAAATTATTATTGCAACTTATGGGGTCGCATCCGTTGGAATTAATATTCCTAGGATATTCAATCTTGTTCTTATTGAACCTGGCAAATCATTCGTAAGAGTCATACAGTCAATCGGTAGAGGCATTCGTAAAGCAGAAGATAAGGACAATGTACAGATATGGGACATTACCAGTTCTTGCAAGTTTGCAAAAAGACACTTAACGGCAAGGAAAAAGTTTTACAAAGAGGCAAATTACCCGTATAATATAGAAAAGATAAATTATGAAAATCCTTACACTAGATAACAGAACCTACAAGCTGGAAAAGATTCCAGAATTTGTAGATGAAAATTTGAGGTTTGCCGTATTGGATAACGCAGATCCAAACGAACCAGACTTCTTTTACATACCTTTAATATTTTTAGAATCATTTAATGCACCAGCGGCTGTGTTACAGATAGGCAAGTGGAAAATAAAAATGCCATTGGACTGGAAAATGTTAATAGGTGAAGCAGGACAACAAGAAATGCATGTGTTACCTATAACAAGTTTAAATGATAGAGGCTTTGATGCTTTTACATTTAATCCGTTAGAGAGCGTTAAGCCTGACTTTTATCCTATTGACGTTGTAGACATTTACACAGAAGTTAAATGGTACTTTCCTAAAATTAAATCAGGACAACTACTAGCAGTGCCGCTAGAGAATAAAAGAAATCCAGTATGTGCTTACTTTGTAAAAGACATATCAAGACAATGCGAACAGATAGATTATGGCTCTTGCTGGTAGGAAAACAATTAAGATAGATGCACCGATAATCATTACTAGTGATGGGACTCCTGTATGGATGGACCGGAACTGGGCAGTAGATTTTTTTGATTGGTTATCTCAAGTAAAATTAAATGATAAACTTTCAGGTTTACAACACATGAATAGTAAAGTAAAATTAACATTTGTATCAGCAAAAGACTGTACAATGTTCGGATTAAAATATGCCAGCAAAATCAAAAGAAAAAAGTAAAAGAAAGTTTTTTGAACTTCGTAATGGTCTTAAAGCAGTAGACTACAGAAACAAAGACTATTATGACAGGATCGATGATCATGAAAAGTCATTATACTCACCTTATATGTTAATGAGATATGCTTCAAGTGTTTCATCTAAAGATCAATTTTTTGTTGAACACTATGTTGAGATGGTTAACGAGTGTGTCAACAAACACTGCTTTACATTAGGCAAACACAAAAAGCTATTATGGATATTAACTGCTATGTGTGGTGCATTACAGAATCAATTCCATCCATGGATTAAACCAATGAAACGTGTGCCTAACAAGTCATTAAAACAATTACAACAAATCTACCCAACTTGGAAAGAAGCTGATTTAGAAACGTTGGACAAAATTATTACTGACCGAGAACTAGAGGAATTATTAGAAGCACATGGCACCCAGTCTAAATAAATGTACCTATTGCAGTAAGGAGTTTGCGAAAGAACGAACTTTGCAAGTACACCTATGCGAACCAAAAAGAAGATATCTACAACGAGATGAGAAGTGGGTAGTGAACGCTTTTATGGTATTTCAAAGATTCTATGAAGTGCATCAACACAATGCAAAAAAGCCAAAGACATATGAAGACTTCTGCGGCAGTTCTTATTATAATGCATTTGTAAAATTTGGTAGATTCATTATGCATATTAATCCATTATATCCAGAAAAATATATTGACTATGTATTACAATCAAAAATTAAATTAGATCATTGGGCCAGAGATGATCTATACGAAGCATATCTAATAGAGACATTAAAGATAGAACCAATCGAAGCGGCACTGCAAAGAAGCATCGCAACAATGATGGATTGGGCAACTGAACAAAATGCACAATGGTCAGACTACTTTAGACTTGTCAATACCAACAGAGCAGTGGCACACATACAGCAAGGCAAATTAAGTCCGTGGTTGTTGTTAGGTTGCAAGGCAGGCAAGAAGATGTTAAAATCATTTAGTGACGAACAGTTACAAATAACACAACGATTTATTAATCCAGAGTACTGGGCTAACAAATTTAAAAGTTTTCCAGCCGACCATATGTTGGTACAAGACACAGCAAAGGAGGCTAGAATTGAGTAAGAAAATAAAAATTGAAATAGACGGTGAACTAGAATTTGACATCCAAGAAGGAGATATGATTGTACACATTAAACACAATGGCGAAGTTGGAAAAATTTGTATGCCTGAAATGAATCATAAAGTTCAAGTAAGCAAGGGATATCACAAGATGTTAGACTGTTTAGAAGTATTACAACCTGGAACTAAAAAGAAATTTGACCAACATTATGAAGCTAAAAGAAAAGGAACAGTACACTAATGGGAAAATTTATTAAAACAGCAATGGATGATAGATTTATAAACTCACTGGGTATAGAAGTTTATAAACTTGATCCAAATAATAAAGTGTTAAACACGTTAATAAATCTGCCAAACTTTGAAGGTGGAGAATTAAACAAAACAATAAAGGATTACAAAAAGAAAAATGCCTGATGTAGACATAGACTTTTTTGACAGAGACGGAGTATTGAAACTATTCAAACATACTCCTGCAACAATGATCAAAGGTGACAAAACAGAAAAACACAAGAGCGGTGTATACTTCCATGCTGTACCAGAACATCCAGTTACAGGACACAGCTCATTAGATTATAAAAAAGCAGAGGACAGAGGATACTTTAAAATTGATTGTCTTAATGTAAATCTCTACAAAGAAGTAAAATCAGAACAACAGCTTGTTGAACTTATGATACAAGAGCCTGATTGGGATATGCTAAAAGATTCTACAGTAGTAGACCAATTGTTTCATCTAAACGGACACTTTAACATTGTAAACAAACTTGAACCTAAAACAATAGAACAACTTGCGGCTGTACTAGCAATTATACGTCCTGCTAAAAGAGGACTAATGTACAAGGACTGGGTTGATATAATAAAAGACGTGTGGATAAAACCTAAAGACGGATCATACTTCTTCAAGAAGTCACATGCTGTTGCATATGCACAGGCAATTGTGGTGCAGATGAATTTGATTGCCAAAGCTAAATATAGTTTTGATGCACAATCAAAAGACTAAAAAACTTTCCAAAAAACGTAAGAAGAAAAAAAGCTATCCTATGCCTTCGACTGAGTGTCGTTATCAAGCGGATAATCCACTGACGATATATTATAAAAAGTATATTGAAAAAGCTAAAGACTAGATAGGTCTTCTTACTAACTGAATAGTTCTTCTTTTTACTCGTTTCTTTGATATTTCAGAAAGTCTAACAGTAGGACCGTGTACTATTTCAACGTCTTTACTGTTCAACGTTATTAGTGTAGACCTAAAGTATCTAAAATCACCTTTTAAGAAGATGTTAATTGGTAGTTTTCTATTTGACTCAGTCCACCAAATATCACCGCATTTTAAGAATTTCATCTTGTCTGCTGGCAACATCAAACGTCCATAGTCGTAAAAGCTGATAACGTTTGTGTCTTCGTTTTGTACTATGCCCACAAACTCCAAATCGCCCTTTCTGATCAGACTTAAAAAAGGAAATTTGTCTTTTAATGTATTAAAAATTTCATTCATTCTATATCTATAAATACTGTTAAATATGTATTATGCAAACAGTACAAAGGTATTTAATAAATCAGGTGGTAATTGCGTATCAAAGTGGTTATCATGGAAGGAACTCGAAAGTGTACGATAGACGGTTAACATTACATAGAGGGGTCACTAATCCTGTATCATTCACGTTTAAGAATGAGGATCAGAAGGCTCAGAATATAGTGGGCAAGACATACGAGATCAATATTATCGATACCGATAGCAAAAAGAGTGTGCTAACACGTACTTTAAAAGTAATAGACGACGGAAGTACTATTGCAACTAAAGGCACAGCAACAGTTGATATCACACCAGGCGACCTACTAAAATTAGAGGCAAAGTTTTACAATTACAGTATAAAACAAAAATTAACAGACGATGGTAGTACTATTGTAACGTATGCAGACACAGGATATAATGCCGCAGGAACACTAGAAGTATTAGACGGAGCATATCCGGAAGCAGTAGCAAGTACAGAAATATCAAGTTTTGAATCAGCACAAGGACCAATGGCAAAAACATCAGGCTCTATTAGTGCAAGACCAAGCGAAAATAATAACAAAGCACTGCACACGATCGCAGTGTATACTAGAAACTTCTCAGGTGGTTTGAGAGTACAAGGCACAATGGCAGTTACACCTGGAAACACAGATTGGTTTGATATTACCATGGATGGTGCAGGCTCGCGAACAAATAGTTTTTCAAACTCTACAAGTGTTACCAACTACAACTTTTATGGTGTTTACCAAGCAGTTAGATTTAGTTGGCAAAACGATTCCGGAAATACCGGTCTTATTGACAAAATCCTATATAGACAGTAAAATATAGTTTATGAACGTGATACAGAATACTATTCTGACATCTCTACCTGCGAACAAAAAGAAAACACCCAGTGGTTGGATAAGTTTCAATGCACCTTGTTGTGTACACAATGGAGAGACAGCAGACAAAAAGAAACGTGGAGGAATAATGACCAGTGCAGATGGCACAATATCATTTCATTGTTTTAACTGTGGGTTCAAAGCAAACTATGTTATTGGTCGTAAACTGAATCAAAAGATGAGAACGTTTATGGGCTACATTAATATTCCAGATGATACTATAAGAAAAATGGCCATCGAAGCCATGCGTGAAGAAGAAGGAGACACAAAATACGAGCAGAAAAAATTTGTTACATTTAGTAAAAGAGAATTGCCAAAGAATACACACAACCTAGAAGTATGGTTAGAAAAATATGTTGCAAAAGATTTAACAGAGCCACAATGGAACAAGATAGATGCATTATTAAATTATTTAAAAAGTAGAGGTATCGGTGCCGACTGGTATGACTTTATGTATTCTCCGGATCAGCATTGGGACGTAAACAAAAGATTACTAATACCGTTTTACTGGAGAGGAGACATAGTGGGCTTCACGGGTAGGATGTTCGAACAGTCTGATAGGGTCAAGTATTACACAGATGTACAGCCTGGATATGTGTTCAACATGGATGCACAGGATTGGTCAAGAAAATTTGTGCTAGTAACAGAAGGTCCGTTTGATGCTATTACCGTTTCTGGTGTGAGCATACTTGGATCGGAGATAAATGATATACAAAAAGAATTGATTAATAATCTAAACAGACGAGTAATAGTTGTACCAGACAGAGATGCTCCTGGTCAAAAACTTATTAACCAAGCATTGGAGTTTGGATGGTCAGTTGCTTTTCCAGAATGGGAAGATGGAGTTGACGATGTGGCTGATGCTGTGTTAAAATACGGTAGACTGTTTACGATACAATCTATATTAAAAACAACAGAATCAAGTAAACTGAAAATAGATTTAAAGAGAAAGATGTATGGCTGATTATAATAACAACGAAGAGCAACACCAGGCTAAGAACTATTCATTTGATGTACAGAAATTGTATATTGAAATGTTATTAGCAGATGCTGAATCGTTTGCTAGAGCACAGAACATATTCAATCCTAAATCATTTGATCGTAAACTGCAACCTATAGCAAAGTTTGTTAAAGACTATATGGACGATTACAAAGTGATGCCGGAAGTAGCACAGATAAATGCAGAACACGAAATACAATTAAAAGAAGCAAAGGATTTAGATCCAGCACACTTCAACTGGCTACTAGACGAGTTTGAAACATTCTCAAGACACAAAGCACTTGAACAAGCAATACTATCATCAGCTGATCTTTTAGAGAAAGGTGATTATGGTCCTGTTGAGGACATGGTTAAAGAAGCAGTCAGTGTAGGACTTACAAGAGATATGGGTACAGACTATTTCGAAGATCCGAAAGGTAGACTACAAGCATTAAAAGATAACAACGGACAGATAAGCACAGGGTGGGCTAACTTGGATAAGAAACTGTTTGGTGGATTTAACAGAGGAGAGCTAAACATCTTCGCAGGTGGATCAGGAGCAGGTAAGAGTTTGTTCTTGCAGAATCTTGCAGTTAATTGGGCCACAGCCGGACTTAATGTTTGTTACATCTCTTTTGAATTATCAGAAGCACTAACGGCAATGAGGCTAGATGCCATGATGACTAACATTCCAACAAGATCAGTAATGAAGCAACTAGATGACGTTGAGATGAAAGTTAAAATGTTAAAGAAAAAATCAGGTAACTTGCAGATCAAATATTTGCCAAGTGGAAGTAATGTACTAGATATTAGAACGTATCTAAAAGAATTAGAACTTAAATCAAAAAAGAAAATAGATTGTATACTAATTGATTACTTGGATCTCATGATGCCTAAGAGCAAAAGAATATCACCTGCAGACTTGTTTATCAAAGACAAGTATGTGTCTGAGGAATTAAGAAACTTGGTTGTTGAAAAACAATGTGTGTTAGCAACAGCATCACAGTTAAACAGAGCAAGTGTTGAAGAAATAGAATTTGATCACTCTCACATCTCAGGCGGACTATCTAAGATACAAACAGCAGATAATGTGATCGGTATCTTTACAAGTAGAGCAATGAAAGAACGTGGCAGATATCAAATACAGTTTATGAAAACTAGATCATCTAGTGGTGTTGGACAAAAAGTAGACTTAGAATTTAATGTAGACAGTTTGAGAATCAGCAGTCTGGATGAAGAAGAGTCACAAAGTTACAACACACAGGGTAAGAATAAGATATATGATTCTCTAAAACAAACTTCAAAAGTAACAGCAGACACATCAAACGAACCAAAGATGCCAGATCCTCGTAAAGGTGATGACATTGGTAAAGTTAAGGCATCAGTTGAAGGTGGCAAACTAAGACAACTGTTAAACGAGCTACACTCAGACGAAGATCAGTAATAGCCACAATACAGTAGCATATTATCAGTTTCATTACTAACTTAATATAATTCAAGCGAAATAGAGTATATTACCAGTTTGATTGGACTAATCCTAATAATCCAGATAAATATCCAGTAAATACATTTAAATTAAATTGCAATATAAGGAGATGGCGCAATATGAAAACACTAAAATGGTTGATTTTATCAACTAACAAACAAGGGTTTGGCCCATGCCCTGCAGAAGTTGTAATGAGACCAGCAACAGCATTCAAAGAGTTGTTAGAAAAAAGAAGCAACGGAGAACTACAGGTTGAACTAATTGCTGACTTTAATGAGTACGAATCACAATATGGTAAAAAAATTGATTATTCAAATCTATTTGAATCATTAAAAAATGACGACATTTCAATAGCACAGGTTGAGGTAGCAGATTTAGGCGGCCTACACAATGTACTAGACATGCCATGGATGTTTGAATCACATGACCACGCAACTAAAGTGTTAGATGGAAAAGTTGGTACACACATAAACAGTCACTTAGAACAAAGAGGTATGGTAGGATTAGCATACACTTACTCGGGTGGATACAGAGCATTTGGTTCTTTTGATTCAATACCTACAATTGAAGACTTTGCAGGTAAAACAGTGTTAGTTAATAGCAATCCAGTTACAAAAGAGTACATGGAAAGCCTAGGTCTAAACGCAATCGAAAGAAAAGAATTTAAACAAGAGAGTGATGTAGATTTTAGAGATACTACATACATTAGATTTAAAGAAGGTAAAAAATTCTTAAAATCAAATCACTCATTGTTTTTAACAGACATAGTTGTAAGTAAAAAGTTTTATGACACATTAACTGCGTCAGAACAAGAAACTTTAAACGCAGTAGCGAAAGAAGTTGCTACACTTGAAAGAGGATGGACAACTGAAGATGCAAGACAGTTTGAAGAAACAGCATCAGCAAGAGGGTGTGAGATTGTTGAATTGTCAAATGCAGATCAATCATTAATGAAAGAAAAAGCAGTATCTAAATACAGTAAATGGGAAAGTAATTTAACTGAAACACCAGGAATTGTTAAGATAATCAAATCACTAAACTAATTTATTAAAAGGGCGGCAGGCAACTATCGCCCTTTTTTTGTGGCGGTGGTATCTCTACCTTAAATATCATTATGCAATTACAAAGTTTATGGTCTGGTTATTCTGTACAACAATACGACTACATGACTGATATTATTCATAACAGCGATGCAAAATCTGTTTGTGAGCTAGGCACATTCATCGGCACAACTGCAAAACACATATGGGATAAAATAGAAGGATCTGGAAAAAAGTTATACCTAGTAGACAACTATATGTTCTTGCCAGAAGACAAAAGAGAAAAGTTTTTTAATACTGTAAAACGATCAATCGAACCTAACACTAAAGCAATCATCACAATACTAGAAGACAGCCACACATACGATTGGACACAGCACGACTTTGTACTATTCGGTCATCATAATGCTGATCATATGTTACCGGATTTGGACAAACTACTATGGAGTAAAGTTGACTATGCAATAATAGGTGATGGTATTCCTAATTGTTTTCAAAGAACTAAAGCCACGTTTGAATTAGTTGCACAGATGTCAGGTGAGGGATTACATCCACAATATTATTTGAATGGATTAGTTGTATTAGGTAGAAAAAAATTAGAATGCACACTGCCAACTAACGAAGATTATTTCTTTGGGCACAAGATAAAGTATATGCCTAAGATCGAAACAAATTATAAAAATGCAATAGATGAAGTTAAAAGAATATATCAGCTGGACAAATAATATAGACGAGTATCAAGACTCTGCCACCCTTGCGGATTTAGATGCATGGGGGTACGAAGTACTGCCTGGAAACTATAAAGTACCTAAACTTAATTTAGATAATGCTACCAAAGGCAGTGAAGGTTATGACAGTATTAGAAATGACTTCATCACACACTGGGCAAAAGACAAATGGCCATTCTTAAACTGCATAGATGCAAAAATACAAATACAAAGACCCGGAGAAGAATGTAAGCCTCATTTAGATTTTTTAAATGACTATCTAGGAAAAGTATGTGAAACGTTGCCTGGATTATTAAACGTAGAACATTCATTAGAGAAACCTGGAATCAATGTATGGCGTATGTTTGTGGCTGTCGAAGATCATATCGATGGGCATATATTTTCTGTTAACAACAAAGAATGGAAATGGCAAAAAGGACAGTGCATAAGATTAAACAACTGGCAAGCCTTGCACTGGACAAAAAATACAAGTGACGTCGACAGGGTAATCATAAAAGTTACAGGCATAAAAACTTAACAATAAGTAACAGGAGTATTATGAAATATTTTGTATCCGACACAAAAAAACTTCCAAACAAATACGGCAAATGGTATTGGTACGCTGATAACGAAGTAAAAGTTTTTCAAAATGACAAACATCTTGTCATCTACTTTGGCTATGTTATAAGTGATGAAAGTATCGACGACGTTGTAAAAAGAGACCCCCACGAACTCGAACAAGCAAACGGCAATTTTCAAGTTGCAATTTTGACAGAAAACACTGCTCATTGCATAGTTGATTATTTTTATCAAAGCAAGGTTTTCTGGCGTAACAATGGTAGGGTTGAATTTACCAATGCTGTTTATTTGATGCCTTTAGAAAGAGATGACTTAGATATGAAAGAAATTGTTAGACGGTTAGAAACATTCACCGAGGAACAACTGGCATACGAGCCTAAGGAAACATTTGAACGTTGGGAAAACTTTATAATGAATCCTCCAACTTATGGAAGGAATACAGACGAACTTGAAAAATTTCGTGTCTCAGATCAATATGCAGGCATAGATGTCTATCAACACACACCGGGAGCAAAACAGTATGATCCTTCCCAGTGCCTGACACTTTTTAAAGAAGTTTATATGTTACAACCCGACTACATGATAAGAGCTGTCGGCGATAAAATTAATATTGTCCAAATACACAACACCTACAAAGACCTAATGGATGCTATGAATTCACCGCATGAATACACTGACCAAGACAAACTAGAACAGTTCATACATGAAAAATGGCAATATCATGCAGACGTTATTAACAGAGAATTTAAAGACAAGCATATTGTCAGCAGTGTGAGTGAAGGCATAGACTCTGTGGCCCAAGACTGTTATTTTCCAAATGTAAAAAAAATTTCATATTCTTTTGATCCACCAAACGTTCCGGTTGAGTACAAACAATACATGGTTGACTACTGGAAGGAACGAGGTAATGAAGTGCAGTGGGACATATTAGATATCAGCACATCAAACATAGAAGCAATAACCAAAAAGCATTTAAATGACCCAACTTGTTTTTATTGGGATTGTATTCCATCATACTGGCAAATGGGCAATCTTTCGAAAAAACCAGATTTAGTTTTATACGGGCAGTGTGGCGACAATATGTTCTTACACAAAGCATATTTTTATTATGAATACATGTTTGCACAACAAATGCACAAGACACAGCTAACCCCTGAACAAATGCTCGAAGATCTCGATAGAGAACTGTCGACATTTAAAAACTGCTATTCATCAGCTGACAATATTCTACAAGAACAAAAAGCAAAGACGTGGCAAGATGCATTCCATGATACTTCGAAAGAGGTGTTGTTAAAAGAACTAGAAGAAGGATCCCCTGACGATTGGAAGCACGACTTTACAAAAAAAGCAACGCCACCATTATACAATCGCGAAGTATCGCATAATGTTGATACACTCGTAACATCATTATATTGCGATAAAGAAATATATTTTAAAATCATGAATGCATCTGAAAATATTATGCTAGACAATATAAAAAATGCAGGATGTCAAAAAAATATTCTAAAAAAATATTTTGACTTTGATTTCAAAACTCCCCACAAAGACCAATCTGAATTAAATTGTGTTGGTATGCGAAAACCTATGCATACTGATGTTGTTCGTTGGGCTCTTAAAAATCATCTACCGGAAGCGTAAAATTTAGAAATTGCGTTTTTTAAAAATACGCGAATGCGTAAAAGCGTAAAATCGTCTGATGGCCAATGATAAGTAAAGTATATGAAAGCAATTATCTTTTCTTGCAGTTTAAAAAGAGGTGAAAACTCTGACTCACAAGCATGGAGCGACTTGATGGCAAGGATGATGAATGAGCAATCTATTCAAACAGAGATAATCAATTTACGTAAATTTGATCACGAAGCGTCTACAGGTGCTGACCTGTTGCACAAGGAAATGGCAAAATGTTATGATGCTGATCTTATTGTACTTGCGGCTCCGGTTAATTTTAGAAACATAAACTTTTATGTGCGTAATCTTGCTGAAAGATTCACTCATGCACACAACAAAGCCAAAGCTAAAGGTATCAATCTATTCGAAGGCAAGCTCTTTGAGACTTGCATAATGCATGGTTGTAAGAACGATCATCTAGCAGATGGTACGGAAGTATTTGTGCCATACAGTGGCAAGTTCCATCAACAACTAATACCCTTACTGCCAGAAGTAAATTACATACAGGTCAAAGACACAGAGATGAATGGTAAACTGCCCAACAGAACATTGAACCTACGGGTGCATCATTCTCCGGATCCACATGGACCAAAACGTACAGAGTTGTCCTCCGATGCAGAAACACTGCTGGATATTCAAAATACCATAGACGCATTCAAAAGAGATCATGTGGAACACACACCCAACTTCAGTCTCGACACATGGATGGAATGCTTCTCATCAGAAGACCCAAATGCATTTGGACGTGGATTCACACTGTCCATAGATAACTTGAACAGAACAAATATAGAACAACACATCAAATGGGTTAATGAACATTTCACAGATGCACATCTTAAAGCACAGATTCTTGTGTCCATGAAAGAGAGATGTTGCAGAGCAGACTACTACGAGGGTGCAGAAATGTACTTTGACGAACAACTGGCAATGGCAGAAGAAGGAAAAACCCATATGGGTGATCACTATGACACTGAGTGGTCTGATCCGAATGCCACATTCATGATGGCATGGAAAAAAGAAGGTTTTAGAATAACCAGAGCCGCTAACTACAGACCCAACAACTACTAAAAAATTTTAAGAGAGTGTAAAGTCGGCTCGCCTAAACAAACCGACTTTAAATTGTATTGTGAGGTTTTAATTAAAACTTAAATTTAATCCCCGCAGACATACCACTAGTATCTAGACCAGAGGCAACATCTGTTGATTCAAACGCACCGTATAACTCTAGGTTTGATCCAATTTTCTTTTTGGCACCTACAGTTGAGTATGCGTTACCATCTTCGATTTTACCATAACCAACTGAGAACGTAGTGTCAACAATAGTGTGTGACACAGCTACTTCATTTGCAGAAGTTTCTAAGTTTGTTACTGTATTATCTTTGATAGTATGGTTGTACCCAATTGAAGTAACGTCTGACACTGCAACTGTTAAGCCTGCACCGTAGTATTTTACTTCATTAACTTTGTCATCAGAGTAAGCCGCACCTAATTTAACATCTTCGTTCATGTCAAATGTAGCCGCTGTTTCGTACACGTCAACACCCGATTTACCAGTAGTACCATCTATTTTAACTTGGTTGTCAAAAGTCAATGCTCCTATAGTATTCGAGTAAACAACTGTGTGTGAATCTCTGCTAAAAAGTTTTTGAGCCGCTTTGTTACCATATTCTGAAAATACATCTGTATGTGATGTAACAGCACCCTTGAACACAGAGTTTTGTCTTCCAGCTGATAGTATACCAGCGTCACCCATGTCAACACCAGCGTAAGCTAGTTTTGAATCAAAAGGTGCTGACCCATTATCGTCTGCGTCGATGCCAACTTCTAGAGTTGCAAATCCTTCGATGCCTTCTGATAATTCGTCACTTAATTTAACACCAATAGAAGAACCATTGTTCTCTGCTTTCGATGTCGATACTCCCGAAGCGTTTTCGTTATTACTGATCATGTAGTTCAATGAACCATATGGTGTAATCTCAACTGCTTCGGCCGGAGCGGGTTTTAACACACTCCATAAAACGACTACTGCGACGATAACCGCCACACCTAGTCCTGCTTTTTTCTTTGTCATTTTCATTATAGTTTTTTTATCCTTTGTCTATATTGATTGAATTTGCGATTGTAGGCCTACAACCGCTCTGGATTGTAGCACTATTTATTTCATAATACAACCTTATAATGTATTTTTTGGTAATGAAAAAATAGTTAACTGTGTGTAAATCCTGCATAATTATTAGCACAGATGGAGAACACATGGGCATACATTACGATTACAAAAACACCAGAGGTGATAAAAAAATGCGTAAGCAACAGGAACGTGAACAGCGTAGACTGGCCAAGAAACGTGACCAAGCATCCAAAGAGCCCGAGACCACTGTGCCAGAAGACGTAGTCCTAACATTGGACATGATCACGGATCCAAACAAATGATAAACCAAAGACTGTTTGATCAATACAACATTAACACCAAGAAAGATTTAAAAATTAAGAACCTGTGTCCTCGTCCTAAGGATACTATTCTCATAGACAAACAGGGTTCTTGTTATGCTTGTGAGTGCCAGTCATGGCTACCGCAGAGCATAGGCAATCTACAAATAAAATCATTACAAGAAATTATTGGCAGTGACATGCATCAACGTCTACAAAGTTCTATCACAGATGGTACCTATCGTTATTGCAATGAACATCAGTGTTCATACCTAAAGTCAAATGCTGTATTGCATGGCCAGCCGGATCGCATACAGCATCTAAGACTTGCCATAGATGACTCATGCAATTTGAGATGTCCTAGTTGCCGGAAAGGCATGATATTTCACAAAGAAGGTTCGGCATACAACTTGGGCATACGACTTGCGGACAAAATAAACGATTGGTTGCACAGTTACGAACATCCTATCCAGGTACACATAGGATCCGACGGTGATCCTTTTGCTTCACATGTGTACAGACACTTCATGGAACAAACGCCGGAGAGGAACAACATCAAATACTCTATACTGACCAACGGACTGATGTTCAAAGAATTTCATCACAAAGTGCCCTATGTGATTAATAATCTACAAGAACTAGGAGTAAGCATAGACGGAGCATCCAAAGAAACATACGAAAAACTTAGACTGGGTGGTAAATGGGAAAAGATTCTCGAAGGACTAGAATGTATGGCTGAGCAGAAGCAGAAGCATGGATTTAGATTCATACTGCACTTTGTTGTGCAGAAAGACAACTACCACGAGATGGAAACCATTATTAACCTAGGAGAGCAATACGGTGCTGATAGAGTTTGGCTAAACAAAATAGAAGACTGGGGTACCAGCGATGACTTCCATACGCAGAATATTTGGGGTACACCGGATTACAAAGAACAATTCTCCAAAGTTGTACAACGTATTCACAGTCGCAACAACGATAGATTTATTGAGTGTCCTACTTTAATAACTGAAGCGGCTCGGAATAGAAACAAAAACTAAACTGTATCCTAGGATACCTTGCATCTTTACCAATTTCAACTGTGTGTAATATATCAGAACGTAACACAATAGGCTTGTCACACTCTACTCTATCAATCTCATTGGCATAGTCATCAAACCAAACATTATAAGTGTCTTTGGTGTTTAACACTGGAAAGTTTATTTTAGCTATCACTGGGGGTTCATCTCTGTGTATGTCTACGCCTATGTCTTCATTATAGATAGTGAAACTCATATCTCTCACCTTAAGCCCTAAACTATCAAACCATTCCTTGCAAGGATTGTTTGGTATTGCAAAATATTCTTGTATTTCTTTTCTAGATAGATGATTCCAAAAATCTTTTAGTTCTCTGTTCGCTGTAATACCTAGGTAATAGCCGTACAGGCTATCAGCAATCTTTTGTTGTTTCTCACAATCCAGTATATGATAAGATTTCATTATGTGTATTTAAATACCATTGCTTATGAAAATTGCAATTACTGGACATAAACAAGGCATTGGTAAAGCGTTTGCAGAACAGTTGTCTGCACGTGGACACGACATAGTCGGTATATCAAGAAGTGACGGAGAGAACATTCGAAGAACTGCACACACAGCCAGTTTAATTGCACCGTGTGATCTGTTGATCAACAATGCTATAAGTTTGTATGCACAAACAGAACTGTTGTTTGAAGTGTGGCACAGATGGCAACACCTTAAAGAAACACATTACATTTGGAACATATCAACTCAACTGTGCAAACAGGACTACGACATAGACATTAACGGAATAACACTACGAGAATCAATGCAATACAGGAACCAAAAGATGGCATTGGAGTTGGCACATCATCAACTTGGCTTTCAGCCTAGCACTGTTGAAATGAAATTGATACGTCCAGGCAATGTTCGTACACAATCATTTAGTGATCCGGAGGCTATACCCGCAGAAGATTATGTTAAACAAGTATTGGCACAACAGGATATAGCATAGTGGACGCAAAGAAACTTTTAACAAACAAAAGTATATGCACACTGCCATGGTCTGGATTTGAACTAGAGCCAAGCGGTACAGTTAAAAATTGTATCATTTCAAAAACCAAGCTGGGTGACATTAACAAAACAAACATAAAAGATATCATGCAGAGCAAAAGAAACATTGAACTAAAAGAATCAATGTTGAAAGATCAGAAGCCTCACAACTGTTCTGGTTGTTATCTACAAGAAAAACAAACAAAAGATTTAAGCAGTATCAGTAGCAGACTGTACTATCTAAAAGAACTAGGAACAAAAACTAATTTAGATTTTTACGACGACACAAAAAACTTTGCACTCAAACATGTTGACTTGCGTTGGACAAACTCATGTAATCAAGCCTGTGTGTATTGTGGACCAGATTACAGTAGCAAGTGGGCACAGGAGTTGGGAGAGAAAGTTAAGTCTAACAAAGAAGCAAGACAAGAAGTAAAAGACTATGTGTTTGAAAATATCGCACAGTTAGAAAACGTTTACCTTGCAGGCGGCGAACCTATGCTGATGAAGGAAAACTTTGAGTTTTTAACTTTGTTAAAAGAGAAAAATCCCAACTGCCATATCAGAGTAAACTCAAACCTAAGCACAACTGCCACAGGTATATTTGAATTGCTGTGTTCGTTTGAACACGTACACTGGACAGTTAGTGTTGAAAGCATAGAAGAAGAATACAATTACATAAGACATCTTGGAAATTGGAACGACTTTGTAAAAAATTTAGATGTAATTAATAAACTAGATCATAAAATAAGTTTCAATATGTTGCACTTCATATTAAATTACAAAAGCATTCACAACTGTATAGACTTCCTTAAAGGTAAAGGATTTGGCGACAACAGTTTTATTGCCGGACCGTTATACAATCCACCGCACCTAAACACAATGAATCTTCCGGATACCATGCTCAATAACATTATACAAAGTTTAAAAGACAAGCTGGACACACACCCACAAGGCTACTTGAAGAATAGTTATGAGAACTTAATAAAATATTACACAACCACTAACTTTAACAAGAACTTAAAATCTTTTTATTATAACTTAGGTAAGATGGATCAAAGAAGAAATCAAAATGGCAGATTAATATTTTCCGACTTGTTTAACGAACTAGACAAACATGAATTGGAATAATATATTATCAGGTGACTGTACTGTTTATAAGCTAGGATCACGTATGGTGTATCCTATTTTTAGATGCGGCTTCACTAGTATTAGAGCATCCGCTGACGAGACATTCATTAATAAACAAATAAAAACAAGAAACATTGATGTACTGATTAGAGACCCGGCTGATAGGTTTGTGTCAGGAGTTAATGAGTATGCAAGGCAGAACAATGCGGAAGTTGAAGCAACATGGCAACTGATACACGACAACAAGTTAGTAGATAAACACTTTGCTCCACAATACGTTTGGTTAATGCATCTGCAGAAATTTCACAAAGGCACAGTAACGCTATATCCTTTTAAATCTATTAAAAAAATTACAAGAAAGCACAGCGGTAAATGGAGTGAAAAATCAGCAACTAAAAAGATTGCATTGCCTTGTTTGAAAGATTTTGTAGAGAAGGATTATGAACTGCTAGATTATTTAAATAAAACATTAGAACTTAACCAATTATTAAAACATGTATTGTCCTAGACTAGATCACTTTGTACGATTAAACCAAAACGGTACTATTGGCAAGTGCGGCCATATGACCAATGCATTAGGATTTGAGACCGTAAAAGAATTAGAGGACAGCAAGTGGCTTAAAGATATCAAAGCAACAATGTCCAAAGACAAGTGGCCTAAAGAGTGTGTGCGTTGCCAACAAACAGAAGAAGTCAACGGCGAAAGCATTAGAACCAAAAGCATAGACAGACACAAAGTATTACATCCTTTTAGAGATGATTACCTTGTTGTAGGTGGTGTATTGGACAATGTTTGTAACAGTGCTTGCCAGACTTGTTACTCAGGGTTAAGCACAAAGATAGGAAGCCTGGAAGGAAAAAATTATCCTCGGGTAGACAACTATGTAAGATTTTGGGAGATACCTCAAAACAGAATACTAGAAGTAGATGTAAATGGTGGTGAACCAACTGCTAGTAAAAATTATAAAAAGATACTCGATAAGTTACCTCCTAACACAAAGATCGTGAGAATGAATACCAACGGTTCTCGTATGATTAAAGAACTCGAGCCTATACTTAAAACAAGGACCATGGTCATTGTTACATTGAGTTTCGATGGTGTTGGTGACGTTCATGATTATGTGCGTTGGCCTATCAAGTGGAGCAACTATATTAAGAGTGTACAAGCATACAAAGAATTACAGAAACGTTTTCCGAATCTAAGACTGAACTGTTGGACAACTGTGAGCAGTCTTAATGTGGAGAACTTGCCAAATATATTAGACTTTACCACAGAACATAATCTAGATCACAACTGGGCATTCTTAAACAATCCAGATGTGCTTAATACAAAATACAAAAATAAATTTACATACAAAGCAAAAGAAAGATTAAGCAACTCGTCGTATGATGTTTGTAGAGATATTGCCGATAAGGTTGCATGTGATGTCGACAACGACAAATTACATGACCTTTTTATTAAAAGACAAGATACGTTGCGTAGTATCGATGTTAATGATTATTTTAATTTTAATTGAAATCTATCTAAAAATAATTTAGCAAACTCTTTATGATGTTCTACTCCGTAGTGTACTCCGTCTTTTGCTAGACTGGGTTCTGATATTAATGTTCTACGTGCATCTGCTAAATGATGTTTGTCATACGGAGGATAACAATTTTTTATTGTGTGTTCTGGTAACACATTAAGTTCTTGTATATGTTCACTGTAATTTTCTTGTGCAAAGCAATGGAACACTTGACAATCGTTTTTGTCTGCATATTTTTGTACAAGGAAAACATTCTTTAAGAAGTTGTTTTTGTCTGTATGTTCATCTTCATTTTTGAGAGCAGTGTCTGTGCTAATAATATCTTTAGGTACTTCACCTAACCGTTCTCTTCTACTCCAGAACGGCCAACACACAATTATAACTCTAGGATCAATTAGTTTCTCACAGCCATACAGTATTCTAACAACCTTGTCACCACTTGCACCTGGCTGACCTAAATTCCAATAACGTAATCTTTCTGTATTATGTTGTGACAGATAGTGAACCCAATGCTCGTTGTCTTCTAGGCCTTGGCCGTATGTGTGGGAACAACCAAGTACCACAACATTCTTTTTGCCCGACGGCATAGGATCCCAACTAGGACACCTGTAATGACCCTCTGGTAGTTCTCTGTCTGCATAGAAACCGTATTTCATATTACTACTTACGTGTGGTGTTGGCGGTCCCTGGGAGAATCGAACTCCCCTTTGCAGGATGAAAACCAGCTGTCCTAACCGATAGACGAAGGGACCATGTTGTGGTGGAGGATACAGGGATCGAACCTGCTACCTCCTGAATGCAAATCAGGCGCTCTCCCAGATGAGCTAATCCCCCAAACCAACCAAATCTTCCAATACCATTGACTTTTTTGGTGTTAATGGTAATAATGGCAAATTTGGTATTTGTGGTGCCGCTTCCCGGAGTCGAACTGGGCACCTACTGATTACAAATCAGTTGCTCTACCAGATGAGCTAAAGCGGCGTCACAGTAATTATATTACACGATAAACACCTGTTTGTCTACCGTTTAATGTGCTTTAGAGCAACGTACAGCGGTGGTAAAGCAGTAAGTGGAATAACTGTATATACAACGTAATATCTGCGTTTAAGACTATTTAAAACGCATGTATGTTCTATACGCATATCAGCTATGTTGACAACACATAAATAATTTGTATAATAGTATTATGAGAGATTCAAAAGCAATAAACGAAGCAATAGCTAAAAGTAAGAGATTAGATAAAGAGAAACTCCTGCAAAGACATCTTCGTAAAGAAGTTAATACTGGTGCGAGTGGAACACAGAAGTACGTTATTAAGTCAGGTCCGAATGCCGGCAAGATTGCAGAAGGCTTCCAAAAATAGTTTACAATTCTAATTGTTTAATTACTTGAAATGATTCAGCGTGGTCCACGCCAATGATGCCACCTCTGTATTTGGATCTTGCAACTATCGAATCAATAACGTTACCTATATAGGCCTCATACTGATTAAGTGATTTAATTTTTTTGTCTAAGGGCTCACCTGATATATCTACAAACACTGTAGGATTAAATTGATGTCCACCAAGTCCACCTCCTAAATTTGTCGACTCGTACATGTAATATGTAATATTATTTTTACGTAGTGCAGAGTAAAGTATCTTTGCAAGTGTTTGATGATCTTGATGAGTGTCGTGTTCCCAACAACTAAACACAACATCAGGCTCATGAGAAACAATTAACTGATCAAACATTTTAACGTACTGTCTATTGTATGTAAACTTATAAGCATCTATGTCTATGCAGTGTAACTGTGCCCCAAGAATTTCTGCCGACTTGGCTTGTTCGATACCTCTGTTGGCTATCATTAAGTTATCTTTCTTGCCTTGTCTATCTTCTTCTGGTATTATGCAAGTAATAATAGTTACGTCGTTGTCTTTGGCTAACTTTGCTATTGTGCCGCCCATGGCTATCTCAACATCATCAGCATGTGGTGAGAAGACTAATATCTTTTTATTTTTCATTGTAACACTCCTGTTGTAGGAACCACTTGACGTATGCCGGTATGCCTTGCTCTATATCAACAGTTGGATTCCATCCTAATAGTTTTTTAATTTTGTCACTGTTCAGTGTATCTCTGTTAGGGTAGAAAGGATCATGTGGTTTGGTTTGTATCTCTCCTTTGCCTAATGTATCTCTAACTAACTCAGCCGCTTCGAGTATTGTTCTTCCATATCCTCTAGTGCAATTGAATATTTCGTTTGCCGCTTCTTTCTTTGTGGCCGCTCTTGCAAATGCATCTGCAACATCTGTAACATTACTAAAGTCTAATCTGTTCTCAGGACCTTGTACTGTTATTTGATTACGTAGCATCGCAGAGTTTGTCATTTGGCTTATAACTCTAGTAATCATATCACGTGTACCATACAGTGCAGAAGGTCTCATTATCGTATACTCTAGTCCGTGTTCTCTGTTCCATATCTGACACATACGTTCACCTTGATGTTTGTATGAACCATACAGTGTGTTTGGGTTACAAATTACTGTTTCGTCTGGTATCCCTCCGTTGAATTCTCCGTAAGCCATTGAGCTGGAAGCAAACACAAAACGTTTTACATTAGACTTAACACAAAGGTTTAGTATTATTGCTGTTGCTGTTACCATGTTGTTTGTAGCATCTGTTACGTTCCTTGCTACCATCTTGGCATTAGGATAAGTTGCTAGATGAACTACCACACTAGGTTTAAACTCTTGAAAGACTGTTGCCATAAAAGACTCGTCTTCTATCTTGCCTATAAAAGTTTGATCGTTGTTAGCATGGTCTTTTCTAATTTGTAATACTGGAAAATATTCTTTGTCGGGAAACGTGTAGTACTGATGATAACAGTCTACAACTCCAATAGTGTGTCCTTGTTGTTTTAATATATCTGAGGTGTGACTTCCAATAAATCCGTGTCCGCCTAATATCAGTATCCTCATATAATATGTATATATTGGTTAAATTACACTATGCTTAAATATTTGGCAATGAATAGAACACTAGAAAGATATCTTATACTCTTCTTGGTTATCGTATTGATCTCACTTTCGTCTTGTGTGAAACCAAAGGTTAATACTGATCCTGTATCAGAAGATGATATTCCTACAGTTAGCAAACTGGATGGCATTGCATATGTGCTAGGATGTATGTTTGACCCAGCATCTTGTCAAGAGAAAAAAGAATTAGCCAAGACCGAAGAGGGAAAATAATGATCGATTATATTTGTGAAGTCTGTGGATGTGAGCGTCATTGTAAAAGCTCTTGTGGCGAGTGTATGGATTGCCCAGACTGTGGGTGCAAACACTGTAAAAAGAAAAAGGATTAACGCATGGAGGTAGCCCGGATGGACATTAGATTTACAATACTGTTGTTTGTTTTGTTAGGCTTACTGGCTGTGTTTGGTGGTCCGCCTGGATATTAAACTTCTAATCTATTATCAGAAAAGTTTAACCCTTCTAGTTCTTTAGGCTTGCCTTTTGGATATGTTGGCTCTACTCTGAACTCTTCACCTGTTTGATCATTCAAACAACCTGCAACTAACCAATCCCATTTAAAGTTTCCGTCTACCACAAACTCATTCATAACATCATATCTGCCATCGGGCTTTTGTAAAAGCAATTCGTTCTTACATTCTTCCATAGTATCAAATTGTTTTTGCATTTGAAATGTCTGTTGAGTTTCTATAGGATTCATACTGATCATGTATGCTAGGATCAATATCTTATACATTACAATACCGTTAATACCGTTGTTAGAATAACGAATGTCATGCCGCCGAGTATGATGGCTACTGCGATAATGCCTGCGATTGTGTAGATTGTATTCTGCACACGTGTCATTTGTTATTCGAAATAAATTTTTGCACCCTGTAAGAATCCAGCATGTCTGCCTTTTTCTTTTACAGGATCGTATGTTGGTGCAACTGCTAGACCTTTTTCTCCTGGGGCTAACATTTTAAATATATGTCCTGACGTTGTCTTGCCTGTTTCAGAGTGTAGTGCAAGATCTAAGCCTTGCTTAACAAGAGCTTGTTCGAATTTACCTGTTGCAAGTATTGTTCCGCCGTTACCAATTACACTTCCTACCAAAGGAACTGCACAAGCATTTAGCGATAATAGTAAACCTAATAATAAAGATAATTTTTTCATAATATTATATTATGGTAATGTTATTCAGCAATTAATTTACAGTTGTCTTCTGTTGCGTCTAGGCCTTTTGTTTTATCGTAGATCCATAAGTGTGACCAAACTACTTGCTCACCGGATACTGTGCATTTCTTTCCCCAAGATAGTTTTGGATTTTTGGGTACAGCACAACCTACTAATAATATTGACGCAGTTAATAAAGTTATTAATGTTTTCATATTGCTATTTACCTTAATATACTGCTATTATAACATTAGTCAGTATGTTGTCAACACTATGATAGGACAAATAATTACGAGTATGCAGTTTAAAGACACTCCTTATTGGTCAACTCTACAACCTATTATTGCAAGTGGAGCCATGAAAGCCGCTATCGATGGCAATTACCAATATCCTCATAGGATAAATTTGTATCCAGGAACTAGTTGTATGTTTAGTTGCCATTTTTGTAATAGAAATTATGACCACGTGGTAAGAGATAGTGATAATGTTTTTAGTCAAGTAATCGAACAGGATGACGGATCTGACAAACATAGGTTTGGAGTTACTGGTGGACTGGAACCTTTGACTAGCCCGTACATTGGAAAGATATGTAAAGACTTGCACGACGGAGGGTATGTGTCGCGAATGGTTACTAACGGCTTCTTGTTGAACGACAAGATACTTCGTACTAATCCTTATATTAATAGCCTTGACAGCATTAGGGTTTCGTTGTATGGTATGGATCATAAAGAAACATTATCCACAACCAAACATGCCAAAGGATATGAAGTAGTAAAACAAAACCTAACCAATTACAATAAAAGGAAAGATCGAACACTGCTGTATTTGAATTATGTATTGTTGCCAGAGAATATTAATAAGTTAGAAACTATACTGGAGTACATGATGGACATCGGAGGAGCAGATAGTATTTCGTTACGAGAAGATCATTCTTTTAGATACAACGTCAATGATCGAAACAAATTGCAAGATGCTCTTTTAAAATTCGATGAAAGAGTTAAAAATTATTATCGTATTACCATTGACTATGGTTATGGTTTACAAAATGCTATGAAGGGATTGGATACACCGTTGATTCAAGTTACACATAAAGAATTAAACTATACACAGGCTCCGCAAGTAAAAGTATGTCTAGATCCTCACGGAGATATATTTTCTTACATGGATGCTGGGTTTGTCGGACGATATGGAGTAAAAAGATATTGTTTAGGTAATGTAACCAACAGCTCATTAGAAAAACAATTAAAGAAGATGAAAAGAATTAAACCTCAAAAACAAGATCCAGAATATCTAGATGCATACAATCATCTGATACAACGATACATATATGAACAAAAAAAATAAATCGTATTGCCGAGTTCCGTTTGATAGTGTAACTGTTTCACCAACAGGACGTATGCAACTGTGTTGTGAAGCTCTATGGACTGGAGGATCAGAAAAGACAAAAATAAAAGATATCAACAGTGTACAAGAATGGTTTGACGGTGATTACTTAACTGATGTAAGAAAGAAAATGCACAACGGAATCATGTTACCGGAGTGTGGAGTTTGTTATAAAAGAGAAAAGGTATACGGACAATCATCGAGAACATTCGTTAATGAAAAATATTTTGATTCAAACACAGATAAAGATGAGTACAGCATTAAGAAAGTTGATCTAAAGATTGGTAACAAATGTAATCTCAAATGCAAAATGTGTTTTCCATATGCTTCTAGTGAGTTATGGAAGGAATGGAAAGACTTAGGATGGAACACAACAGATAAAGATCCAAACAAAGAAACAAGTTGGAAGTATTATGACGGATACTTCGAAGAGGATTACTCTTGGCCTAAGGACAAGTCTAACATGGACAAAATAAAAGATGCAGTTGTTAAATGTAAATTAGTTCACGTGACCGGTGGAGAGCCTATGCTTAATCCAGAGTTCTTTGATCTCCTTAAACATTGTATCGAAACTGACACTGCTAAAGATATTATTCTCGATGTTACTACAAATGCAACCAAGATACATCCGAGATTTTTTGATCTTGCAAAACAATTCAAACAACTAGAATTAACAATCAGCATGGATGGTGTTGGCAAAACATACGAGTATGTGCGGTACCCTGCAGATTATAATGCCGTACACAGAAACATCATGAGGTATCACGAGTATGTTAAGTCGCTAGGTGGCGAGTCGAAGTTAGTCTTTAACTTCGTACTACAAGTTTGGAACTTGCACAACACAGTAGATGTTATTAAAACACTAGGACCGTTGGCTATTAACAGTGACGAAATTACTGTTAGGGTAGAAGAATTAACTGACCCAACATTCATGCAGTGGAAGATGTTACCGGAAGACCACGTTAAAAATGTAATCAAAGAAATAGCTAAAGAAAGATCAGCCAACCACCCGCAGTCTATAAGTTGGCCTATAATTGCTTTTGGCAGAATGCTACAAGCACATAAGGTATATAGAACTGAGGACTACAACTATAAGAAGGACCAACTGTTGAAGTTTATGCACAAACAGGACACACACAGGCACATTAAACTAGCTGATTATATACCAAATTTGGTCGACTTCTTACAATAAATAAGCATACATTATAAACTAAAAAGGAGGATTTTTATGAATCCGATTAATTGGGTAAAAAATAGACTAGACGAAAGAACATCATGGGATGGCGCAGTACTAATATTATGCGGTATTGTCGTGTTGATTGCAGGACCATTGGCGAAATTAGCGGCCTGGGGAGCAATCGGATATGGTGCTTGGACGTTATGGAAAAGAGAGAAGTAGTATGAAATTCAAACTACCAAAGATGCCGAAGATGCCTAACGTGGTTGGCAAAGCAAAAGACCTAGCAAAGAAAGTAGGGTCCGGAGTTAAATCAACAACTAAAAGTGCAACAGCTGGCGTGAAGAATTTAAATCCATTCAAGAAATAAAGGAGAAACAATTTATGTTTTCATGGATAAAAAAACTAACATGGGATAGCATTATAGGCACTGCCAATATTACTGCTAAACCAAAACGTGCTAGAGCTAAAGGCCGATACAAGGCTGACAACAAAGCTACCAAACACACAAACGAAGCGTGGATTGGTGGAGTAGCACCTAAAAAGAAAAAGAAGAAAAAGAAAACTTCTAAGAAGTAGACAATGAAGATTAGCGACCAAACATCAATATCAATGCCCATGAAGAACTTAATTGCTATCATGGCCGCCGTTGCTGTTGGTGTGTGGGCGTACTTTGGAGTTATCGAAAGACTAACACTTATCGAGATGCGTAACGCATCGCTGACAAAAGATCTAGAGCATGCCGAAGAGCAACTCACAGCAGACATTGAGAAGAACAACGAATTCAGGATCAAGTATCCTAGGGGTGAGTTGGGACAGAGTTCACAGGACATAGAACAGTTCATGTTGATTGAAGACCTCTACAAGAGTTTCGAGAGAATGCAGAAGCACCTAGATGGTATGGCAAACAACGGAATAAACATAGAGTTCCTGAACAAACAGATGGAGAAAGCACAGGCAAACATCGAAGCACTCAAAGACGCTGACAGAGAGATCGTGTACAAGAACGGTAACGGAGACGCACACTAATGATAGAAACAGTATTCGCATTGTTGATGTTTGTC
>Ga0114997_10000372_pt1 | contig 36216 bp, 41 predicted proteins | sample ArcticOcean_MG_C_2_FD_87045 | JGI IMG/M metagenome (GOLD analysis project Ga0114997, IMG submission 87045) | Marine microbial communities from western Arctic Ocean - ArcticOcean_MG_CB4_136 | ecosystem: Environmental > Aquatic > Marine > Oceanic | place: Arctic Ocean: Canada Basin | collected... | reverse complement strand
TTTAGCCCCAAAATACAAATACAGTGACTTAGAGTATTACTATATGCAGACTTTCGAAGTAAAGCGTGGACATGGTAAATCACTAGAAAACGGTGGCTTAAAATCTTTAATGGAAAATGAATTTGGGGAAATTGATGAAGAAGGTAATTTATTTTCAGGATCATTCAAAGACATCACAACAATAAAAGTTGAATTTTTATCTATAACTGAAATCCAAGTGGAAACCAAGACAGGAACAGAGGCAAGTCCTGAAGATACACTTGCAGCCCATCAAGCATATAATCGTTTTATGGAAAATGCCACTTCATTCACTTCTAAAGAAAGAACTAAAAGAGCTAAAGCAAAGGCAAAGAGAGAAGCTAAGGCAGCTGCTGAAAAGGAAATGAAATCTTAATGCCAAGGTGTGCCTTAACAGGTACGCCTGGAACTGGTAAAACATCTATTTCCAAGTTATTAAAAACTGAAGTAATCCATCTTTCCCATTATTATGAGGCTTCTTCAGAAGGTAAGACCAACTCTGGTGAGTGGTTGATAGACTTAGATAAAATGAATAACCTTGTAAAGAAATTAGAATTGGATGAGGTTTTTTATGAAGGACACACTTCACATACATTAGATAACCTTGATATGGTAATATTACTGAGATGTGATCCTTCTATCCTAATGGATAGACTTACTTTACGGAATTACTCTGAAGAAAAAATTACTGAAAATTTAGAGGCTGAAGCTCTCAATATCATATATAGTGAAGCTATGGAACATATTTCCAAAGAAAAAATATTCCAATTAGATACTACCTACTCCCAACCACAAGAAAGTGCCAAAAAGCTTATGAATTTTATCAGCGGCAATATTAAATTAGATGAAACTTTCGACTATTCAGAAAGAATAATGGATTGGTATTAATGGTAGCTGACGATTATAGAGAATTGGGGACGAAAATATTAACACCGATAGCAAAGTATTTCCCACTCAACCCAATGGGAATTAGTCTCTTATCATTGGTAACCGCCCTCGTTGCAGGTTATTCATTTTATATCGCAGATTACACAAATAAAGATTGGCTGTTGCTTGGATCTTTAATGGTATTCTTGACTGCAGTTCTTGATGCATTAGATGGAATAGTTGCTCGAATGAGAAATTTATCCAGTAGAAGAGGTGATTTGTTAGACCACACTTTAGATCGAGTTGCAGACATTATTATCTTGGGTGGAATCGCGCTGGGACCCCTCGTGGATACTACTGTCGGTTTCGCAGCAATCATCGGAGTTCTAATGTTATCATATATGGGAACCCAAGCACAAGCTGTTGGTGCTGGAAGAGATTATGCTGGCCTTTTAGGGCGGGCTGATAGACTTGTAGTTCTGGTAATGGTCCCTCTTATTCAGTATAATTTAGAAGACTATGGTGATTGGAATTATATGACACTCATGTGTTATGTATTTGCAGGAATATGTACCTTATCTGCAATTTATAGATTTACTCGAATATGGTCTGAATTAGAATAATTAGTTCAAACGGTTATTCATTATAAGCATCTTTTATATACTGGAACATATGAACAAAAGTATAGGTTACATCCATGGTGGAAAGCGACAAAATTATTAGTGTAATTACTTGTGATGTTGAAGGACGTATTGAGACTTTCAATGAAAATGCTGAAAAGTTGTTTGGTTATTCCGCAGATGAACTCGTGGGAAAGAAGAGAGTTTCTCTTTTCTCACCGGGAATGATTGTACTAGGACACATTGAAAACTGGTTAAAAAATGCTCGAGAGAACAAAAAAGGGCACAATACCGAAACCGTCTTTGTTAGAAAAGATGGGAGTGAATTTGCAGCTAAAATAACACTTACAGCCACAATGAAAGATGGAAAGCACATTGGATATTGTGGTAGAACCACTGAGTTACCAAACGTATCGCCTGCAGAGGCAATGCCTGAAACTACATTATTAACAAAATTTATATCTATTGTAGCAATAACAAGACTGCCCTTTCTAAGTGCAACATGGATTCCGATTATAGCTAGTATTGTTTGGGGTATCCAAAGTGAAGTTATAACCGATTTTAATTGGAATACTTTTGCACTAGTTTTCCTAGGGGGTTCCTTCTTACATCTAGCTGCAAATACATACAATGACTACTTTGACTGGACAAGCGGAACTGATCAATTAAATAATGATTATTTTCTACAATTATCAGGAGGTAGTAGGGCAATTGAACTGGGCCTAATTACCGAAAAACAACTATTCAAATTAGCAACATTATTTCTCTTTCTTTCAGGTGTTTTAGGGCTAGGAATAATGACTACTCTGGGTGACAATAAATATGACTTATTGTATTATGGATTCGCAGGGGCCTTTTCTGCTTATTTCTATACGGGATATCCTTTGAGGCTTGTAGCAAGAAATGGAATCGGTGAAGTTTTAATTGGTTTAAATTATGGACCATTAATGACTATGGGATCTGTTTTTGCGTTAACTGGAATTCACAGCTGGGAAGCTTTCTACTTTGGCTTTCCTTTGGGAATATTGACAACAGCCATACTTTGGATAAACCAATTTCCTGATAGAGCCTCAGATAAAATTGCAGGTAAGAATCACTTGGTTGTTATGCTAGGATTAGAACGATCTAGTTGGGGTTACCTAATTTTGATGATTTCTGCATTTACATCAATTTACTTACTGTTTTATTATCAAATCGTTGAAAAAGGTGCGCTTCTTGGCCTTTTAGGGCTACCTATAGCGCTATACTATTCTTATCAAGTCATGACAAAGTTCGACACGCGAGAACTAGCTGGAGCTAACTGGGGAACTATAGGAATACATTCTATAACTGGCTCATTAATTATTATAGGAATGTACATATGAAAGATCTAGTAAGGAATATCAATAACGAACTTCGAGAATTACGCAGAGATGAGGTAATTCTTGATGACTTAAGTGAATATTATAATCCTGTTAAAAGTGAATTTGAAAATCATCTAAAGAGAGAGATATCAAAGGAACCACAAGAGATTGCTTCCATACTTCAAAAAGGAGTAGATGGTGGGAAAAAACTCAGACCAGTTCTATGCCGACTTGTTTCAGATTCATTAGGAGGAGACACTCATCTAGCCTTCGAATGCGGTATGGCTCTTGAATTAATACATAGTGGAGCACTCATACACGATGACTGGATTGATGGCGATAAATTTAGGAGAGCCGCCCCATCATTATGGAATGAGCTCGGATCGAGAACTGCAGTTCTCGTTGCAGATCTTATGATTGCCACAGGTTCTCTCCATGGAGCCATATCTATTGAAACCGGAAAATCCTTGGCAAGATGTGTTAGAAACTTATCTGAGGGGGCAATAGCAGATTTTACAGATAAAGAAAATTACAGTGAATCTGTTTATCTTCATAGAATTAAAAGAAAAACCGGAGCACTCTACAGCACCGCAGCTGAATTGGGTGCTTTAGTTTCACCTAGAACTGATCTTGCATCAAACATGTACAAATATGGGGAATGTGTAGGCATAATCTACCAAATAACTGACGATTTCTTAGATTTATTGAATTCACTGATAACAAAAACCGCAGTCGGCGATTTAGCACTTAAGATACCAACACTTCCAGTTACAAGATTAAGCCGCTATTCGGAATATAAAGAAGTAATAGATGAATTTACTTTAAATGGTAATTCTGAACCATTAATACAAACAATTGAAATAAAACATGCGCAAGCTGTTTTTGAAGAATTAGTTAAGCCATGGCAGGACATGTCACAACGTTTCCTAACAAAAGTACCTGAATCAAAATATAAAATTCTTCTAGAAAAGGTGCCTCTTGCCTTCGCTAATGAATTAATTACTACAGATACGAATTAAAATTTTCTCAAATGCCGCCTTGGAGGCGTAGATACTTTGACGTCTCCCTTCATGATTGTATCTGAATCTAATTTTTTACTGTCACCTGAAAATATATAATATGAATTTGCTTTACTAAATTCTAACTTTTCTTGTTGACACGAATTTTTCATCCTAGATCTAAAGGTATCCTTCTTAGAATGGTTTATCCCTTTGGGAGTCACACCTTCCCACAAATTATCAAACTGTAAATAAGTTACACTTTTTTTATCAATCATCCCATTAAGGCTATTGCAGCCTCCTTACATATTTCAAAGAGAGATTGCCAATATAATGGAAATATAATTCCTAATAACAATATAGTAACTAGTGAAATATATCTTATTGAATTAGGAAATACAACCTCTTTGGCTTCGACTGGTTCATAAAGATACATGTATCTTATTATTTTAAGATAATAGTACAATGATAATGCGGAATTAAGAACACCTGCAATTACCAAAGCTATAATCCAAGTTTCGCCAGATAAACCTGCTTGAAGTGTACCATAAAATAATAAGAATTTACTAATGAAACCTGCAAATGGAGGAATACCTACCAATGAAAGAAGACAAACAGTCATAGAAAGAGCAAGTAACTGTGAACGCTGAGCTAAACCCTTGTAAGATTCTAAGCTGTAGCCCAAACCAACTGCTCCTAGTCCTGCTACTACCACAAACGCTCCACCTTTCATAAAGGCATGAATCAAAGTATGAGCAATAGCACCAGACATTGCATCATCCGTCATTGCTGGAATTGCAATCATAATATATCCTGCTTGAGCAATCGAAGAATAAGCTAACATACGACCTATATCTTCCTGAGATATTGCAGCCAAGTTACCAAGTGTCATAGAAGCTAAGGCAACGAGCCCCAAAACTAATTTCCATTCTTCAGATACAGACTCCAGAGTAAATGAGAAAACTCTGAATATTGCAATGAATCCCATTGCTTTACTTGCAGCTGCCAATAATGTTGTTACTGGCGTTGGAGCGCCTTGGTAGACATCAGGAGCCCAAGCATGAAAAGGAACTACTGCTATTTTGAATCCTAAACCTGCAAGCATGAATAAACTCGATATGAATATAACCTCATTAAAATTACCAGTTACCACTCCCTGTGACAAGCCATCAATAAAGGCATGAACACCATCAAATGTCAATGACCCCGTAACGGCATAAAGTAAAGAAATCCCATAAAGCGTCAGAGCTGAAGAAAAAGCTCCGATCAGTAAATATTTAGCACCAGCCTCAGCTGAGTTGTCATCTTGTTTTCTAAAAGCAACTAAAGCATAACTGCTAAACGCTGAAATCTCAATGCCCAAGAAAAGTGTTAGAAAATCATTAGCTGAAGCTACAACTAACATTCCTAAAGTACTTGACAGCAGAAGTGTGTAGTATTCTGCCTGATGTGGTTCATCTTCATCAAAATAAGAACTACTTATCAAGGAAACTGTAAGAGCTACAACGACAAAAATAATCTTAAATATTTGAGAGAATACATCTATCTTAAAGTGTCCATACAACAAAAATATTGAAACGTCTCTATCCATTGATAAAGCCTCAGGATTAAACCAAGAAACTATAAGGAATAACAGGATACTAATAAGCGTCAAATTGGAGCATAAAGCAAATGATTTCTTAGTCCCGGTCAACATGTACAAACCAGGTATGGTCATTATGCTTGCAACAAGCACTATTTCAGGCAAAAACAAACTAGATGGTTCCATTAGAGTACTCCCATAAATCTCAAAATATCATAACAAGCAGTATTAATCGGATCCATCAAATAATGTGGGAAAATACCGAATAGTGTTGCGATAAGTATTAGTGTAAACATAGGATATAACTCATACCATGGAGCTTCATGAACCTTATTCATTTCTACTTCTTTACTATCATTCCCAAAGATTGCTCTTTGAAGTGCCCATAGATGATACCCTGCAGTTATAACCATACCAAATATGGGTAATAATAACCAATAACCGTGAGATTGAAAGAAAGCTATGAAAACGGCCAATTCAGCTACAAAAACAGCCATCCCTGGTAAACCAAGACTGCCCATAAAAATTACAACAAATATACCGGTAGTCTTTGGTTGATGTCTTGCTAACCCACCTAATTTAGGTATTTCTCTTGTCCCAACTTGATGAAGTAGAACTCCAGCCACCATAAACATTGCAGGACTTAGAATACCATGAGCAAACATCATGAAAACAGCTCCAGCTAAACCTAATTCAGTCATTGTTGCAACACCAAGTAAGGCGACACCCATATGAGAAACACTAGAATAAGCTACTAATTTCTTCAAATCTGTTTGGCCCAAACTCAAAACAGCACCATATAATATAGATATAATCGCTAAAGCCACCATAACTGGAACAAAGTATATTGCGCCTAATGGTAAGGCTGGCAAAGCAGCTCTTATTAATCCATAAAGTCCCATCTTAAGCATAACACCAGCTAAAAGGATAGAACCAGCAGTTGGAGCTTGAACATGTGCATCAGGTAACCACGTGTGCCAAGGAAATGAAGGAATCTTAACTGCAAATCCTATGAATAAGGCTGCAAAAACCCAAATTTGGAAGTCTTCAGAAAAATCTCGACTACTATGCGCAATATCAATCATGGAGAATGATTTTGCCCCGGATTCAAAGTATAAAGCCATGAAACCTACCAACATGATTACTGAAGCTGTGAAAGTATATATGAAAAATTTAATAGAAGCATACTTCCGATTCTCTCCACCCCATATTGCAATCAAGAAAAACATAGGAATCAGAACAATTTCCCAAAATATATAAAATACAAAATAATCAAGTGTAACAAACACACCATAAAGTGCTGTTTGCATAATCAAAAGTAAACTAAAGAAAAGACCAGGTTTCACTTTTTCTTCCCAAGCAAAAATAACAGTTAATGGACCTATTATTCCCGTCAACAAAATAAGTGGAGAACTTAAACCATCAACACCAAATAGCAATGAGATACCAAGATTCGGAGCCCATTCATATTCTTCCATTAAACTGTATCCGGATTTAGAACCTGTTTTTATAAAAACAATTAAAGAAATAACTAATGTAAATAAAGTAGTAAACAAAGCAATCATTCTAGGAGCACTAGGGTTATTTCCAAAACTAACAGACCAAATAGCACCAATAATTGGAAATACTAAAAGATAAGATAACCAAGGAAAATCACTGAACTCCATTGATATTTCAGGAAGTGGTAAAGATCCCGAACCAACTATTATTGAACCACGCATGTTCATAGTCGCGTGAGGTTCACAAACATAATACAAAGTCCCATCCTGTGCTGTAAAATCTGCAGGAAGTGACCAATTACCGCCAACTTGAGGGTTACCAGAATAGAAACCTGATTCGTAATCATTTGATTCGGAATCTGAAACCTGTGCAACATTATGAGATCCATTGCCCCAGACAAATAACACATTATCACCAATTTTCACTTCCAAAACATTTGGATCAAAGAAATAGGAAGTAAAATCATCTGATTGAGTGACTGTAACTGTGTGATTTTCAGCTTCAACATTACCTGAAAACAAAACTAACATGGCTAATAACGTAAAAAAACCTACAAACTTATTCAAATTGACCACCCCATAATTGGCATGACAACTCGAGTAATCAGAACTATCGCTCCAAGTCCCCCTACAGTTAGTGAAGCATAATGCCCAGTAAAGCCTGTATTCAACTTACGGATTCTATTGCTAAAGAATTGTGTAATACTTGCAGTTCCATTTACGAACCCATCAATAATGTTCCTATCAAACCAATCACATGCTACTGCAAAAGTATCCCAAGTTCTCATTCCAAACCAATCAAATAATTTAGCCATGTACATCCTATTCGACAAGAATGTGTGAAGAGGTCCAAATACTATATTATCTGAAATCGAAGATGTAGAAAGTATAGTTTTACCATCACTCCCACGTTTGTAGAATAAATACCCTAAACTAACACCACTAAGGCCTATCGTTACTGACAAATAAGTCAAAGACGAAGAAAGAATATGATCAATAATATCCCACTGAATAGGTCCTTCGGTACTTTCATGATGGCCAAAATAAATCCTTGAACCAAAGCCATCACCAATAAATAATAAGAACCCTGAGAAAACCGCCATAAAGGCCAAAAGCATGAGAGGTATCGTCATAACTAATGGAGCCTCATGTGCATTAATCTTGACCTCAGTTTTAGATAATTCCCAATTACCAGTCTCTTCATGGTCCTTAGATGGTTTCATTTCGCTAACTTTTCGCTTATCAGGACCACTGAAAGTCATCATCCAAAGCCTTGTCATGTAAAAAGCAGTCATAGCTGCCGTCAGTAAAGCAAGCCACCATAGTGCTCCAAAAATACCCTCAACTTCACCATTATGATGAACTGCTTCTAGTATTTCATCCTTAGACCAGAAACCTGAAAAGAAAGGAACTCCAGCGATAGACAATACTCCAAGACCCATAGTCAAAGAAGTAATAGGCATCGATTTTCTCAAACCCCCCATCTCCCTCATATCCTGAGTATGTACTGAGTGTATTACTGCACCAGCACCAAGAAAGAGTAAAGCCTTGAAAAAAGCATGATTCATTAAATGAAATAATCCAGCAGTGTATCCTTGAACATGAATCTCCAAACCCTCTTCAGCAGCATGCCAAAATGCCCAAGCGCCAGTTCCAAGTGCTAAAAACATGTATCCCAACTGGGAAATTGTAGAATAAGCTAAGACTCTCTTAATGTCATTCATGACCATTGCCATACTTGCTGCAATGAAAGCCGTTACGCCACCTGTAACTGCAATATAGATTGCAGTATCTGGACTGTGAACAATCAGTGGATAAGCTCTGGCCACTAAGAAAACACCTGCTTTGACCATAGTCGCAGCATGTATCAAGGCTGAAACGGTTGTTGGTCCCTCCATAGCATCTGGAAGCCAAACATGTAAAGGAAACTGAGCCGATTTACCTACAGCACCACCGAATAAACAAAGTGTTGCCCATTTTACTTCATTAGCATTAGCTGCTAATAATTCAGGATCACTAAATAATTCGGAATATCTAAGCGTACCAAAAGTATTGAAAAGAATAACCAATCCTAAAAGTAAGAATACATCGCCAACACGAGTTACCAGAAAAGCCTTCTTTGCAGCTGAGGCTGCAGACGGTTTTTCATACCAAAATCCAATCAATAAATAAGAACAGACACCAACCAATTCCCAGAAAATAAACATCAATAAAAAAGAATTCGCAATAACCAAACCAAGCATTACGCCCACAAATAAACAAATCTCTCCAAAGTATCTAACTTGTCTATCACCCTCTTCATGCATATAGCTTGTAGAAAATAATACAACTAAATACGAAACAAAGCCAACTACTAATAGTAAAATTGCAGCTAAACTATCTATGTATGTGCCAAACTCAAATGAATACGTTTCTCCCCCAAACCAAGTACGAGTAGACTCAATAAAACCACCATGTAAAGAATCCTGAAAAAGAACCTCAAAAACAACGGCCATAGAGAATACTGAAGAAAGTCCAACGCCAACTAAAGCAAATGAACCTCCTCGCCTTGGATCATACATCCCAAATAAAATAATCAATCCAAAGGAAATTATAGGAAATACAGGTATCATCCAAGCTACACTTACAAAATCTGCAGAGAATTTATCTGTGAAAACATAAAGTAATAATAAAGAAAAAAGAATACTACCCAAAACTACGGCGCCAATATCTGAATCAGACCTATTATCCTTACTACTCATATTACCACCTCAACCGATTTAACAAATCAAGTTCAATGGTATCTCTTTGCTTAAACAAACTCAATAGTATGGCTAAACCAATAGCCACTTCTGCTGCCGCAATGGTAGTTACAAAAAGAACAACTATCTGACCTGACAGAACATTGTAAAAAGTTGAGAATGCCACAAAATTTATATTTGCCGCAGTCAACATTATTTCTACAGACATCAAAACAACGATAGCATTCTTATTACGAATAACACCATAAGCTCCAATTAATAGCAATATTGAAGAAAACACTACAAAGTTAATCGGATCAATCATCCCTTTCCTCCCTAGCTAAGAAAACACCAGCTTGTAATGCAATAACCATTAGAATACCTAGTAAAATAAATGGAACTTCCCAGTCGTTAAATAGCTCAAATGCTAAGAATTTAGTAGTGTCAATATTTACCGATCTTACTTCAGAATATTCTGAAGTAAAGCCCTCGGAGTCAACTGCATAAACTGTCCATGAATAAGTTTCACCTCTAACAAAATCTGAATAAGTATATTTTGTCTCATCCAAACTATCCACTTGGTGAACTAAGGAAAATGAATCAAGATAAATTGTATCATATTCACCAGTACCAACCTGCTCATTCAAATTTATTATCAAACCATAAGACACAGTTACCTTAGGCCAAGTCACTGAAAGCTTAGAAGCAGTATCTGTCGTGTGCTGCTGAGTAAACAATAATGGCATCTCATTTAAATCATCACTAGATAAACTACCATACATTCCAACATAGTATACATTTGAAGTGTAGTTACCAGAGGATAACCTTGGTGTTTGTGATTCATTCTCAGTTATATTCACCTCATACACTAAACTGCCGCTACTGTTCAACACAACATGTCTATAACTTACTGAAACGGGAATCCATTCGAATTCAACTGAATCGCTGTAATGATAGTATCCATTCTCAGGGAAAACCTGAACTGGTGCACATCCATTATTACAACTAGTTGGATTTTCCGATTCAATTGCTAAATTATTCCAAGGCGCCATTGTAAGAGAAATAACCACATAAAATGAAAACGTAAGCACTAAAGCATCTCTAACCCAAATTGTGCTCCTACTAGACATCTTCACCTCCTTTAAGTGTTCTCTTAGTTAACATAATTCCAAAGATAATAACTACTGATATAGCTCCAACATAAACTAATACTTGTATAACTGCTAAAAATTCGGCATCTGCAATAATGAACAAACATGCAGTTAAAAGAAAAACGGTAGCCAACCACACCACTGAATGCACAATATCATTTCCGTTGACAACAGCCCAAGCCGAGGCAAGAATTAGTATCGCCAAAAACCAAAAAATAGTTAAAACTAAATCCAAAAATTAAGCCTCCTGTGAGGGGCTTTCAGTAGTTAATCCACTCGAACTTGAATTACTAATGGGTTCCATGTGCAAGCAGTCTGCTGGACATACCTTAACACAGGTCGAACATCCAATACATATGGTATAATCAAAATATGGGTTTTCTACATTACGAGTCTTACCACTCTTCATGGTTTTATTCTGAGGTCCAAGATCCATAATTATACAATTTGTTGGACAATTATCAACACACTTACTGCAACCAATACAAGGATCTGCATCGAGAACTGGAGACTCCATCATATAATTCGTAAGAGGTAACTGAGGCAAATCCTCTAATTCTACTTTCATAGACCTTGCTGGATAAATTAAACCTTCACGATTTGTGTCTGCCAATTCATAGAAATCAGTCATAGTCATGGCCCCCGTAGGACAATAATCTTCACAAAAACCACAGAACATACAATGTCCAAAATTAATGGCCGGCCGTTCAGCCTTATTCTTTCTCTTTGCCAAATGAGAACCATACCAAGCTCTATCCTTTTCCTGTTCGGACAAATCTTCAGGCTTCATCTTTAGACACTTATTAGGACATACCTCTCCACAAATACCACAACCAATACACAAATCCCAAATTACGGCATTCATACCTCTATAAGTTGGAGGTGGGTCTCTTCTTTCAAGAGGATACATCACAGTTGTAGGTTTTCCAAACGTTGATTTGAAAAATTGTTTTAATGTAACCTTCATAGGATTTACAAATATATCCATCAAGCCTGGTTCTCTTTCGTTACTCATACTAGAATACCTCGGGTAAATTAATTATATCTGAAAAATACGGATATATTTCAACCATAAATATTACAATCAAAATGTTAATTAATGATAACGGTAATAACTTTTTCCAACCAAGTTCAAGAATCTGATCAGTACGTATTCTTGGAACCGACCACCTAATAAATATCCAAAATATTATAATTAAATATACTTTTATCAAGAACCAAATTTCAGGAGGAACTGGCCAAGGACCTGCCCATCCACCCAAGAACAATATTGTCGCTACAGCTGCACCTGCAAAACCACGTATATATTCTGCCGCAAGGAATAACATATACCTAATTCCACTATATTCAGTAGTCCATCCTTCTACCAATTCAGCTTCAGCTTCGGGCAAATCAAATGGAACTCTTTCTACCTCAGCAAGAATACATATCATAAAAACGATAAATCCTATAAATTGGGGAATAAAATTCCACATAGGTAGACCAAACAACCACGTGCCTTCTTGCTGCTGCTCTACAATAGTAACTGGATCAAAAGAACCTGCCAAAAGAAATACACCAGCCATACTTAGCAAAAGAGGTATCTCATAAGACATCAATTGAGCTGCAGACCTCATTCCACCAATCATTGAATATTTATTATTTGAAGCCCAGCCAGAAGTCAAAACACCTATAGGTGCTATAGAAAAAGCAGCCATAATCACCATTAAACCAGCAGGTGCTGAGGATGCTGCAAATCGGTCTGACAAAGGAAATAATACTAATAAAAAGACCGAAGAAGAGATGAATATTATTGGACCCATAGTGAACAAGAAACGGTCTGCCTTAGCCGGTACAATCAATTCTTTTGTTATTGCCTTAATACCATCAACCAGATTCTGTATAATACCAATTCCACTATAATTATCCTTAAATTTCCAAGTAGGAGCTTCACCTGCTAAATCTTCCCTCAATTCTCTAAAAGCTCTTAAAGACAACATAGGCCCTCTACGATCTTGTATACGAGCTGCTATTTTTCTTTCCAAGTGAATAACCAAAATTAAATTGGTCATACCAACCATAAAAGCTATATTCACAGCGTACGTCCATGCCAAAGTATCAAGGCCACCATCAGTACCTAACCAGTCTGCCAAAGAACCTGCAGGATTACTAAAAGGCGGAAATAAACCAGCTTGGAAATTGAAAATTGGAATTAAAAGATAATCGGCAGTCCACTCAGCCATTGCACGACACGCAGTGAATAAACTCATTTGTCAGTTTCCCCTATACAAATATCAATACTACCCATTATGGCCGGAATATCTGCTAATTTGTAACCTTTAAGATAGTGAGGACAGGCCGAAATTGTAGTAAACATAGGGCTCTTAATTTTCCATCTGTATGGCCTATCTGAGCCATCTCCAACGACATACATCATTGCTTCACCTCTGGAATCTTCAGTTCGACGAAAGGCATCACCTTGAGCTCTGACTGGAATACGCGAAGCCATTGTAGGGCCTGCTGGCATTTTCTTAAAACAGTCTCTTATGATACGAACTGATTCTTTCATCTCATCGATTCGGACCATGTATCTGCTAAAACAATCGCTGTAACCAGGCCCAGCTTCTCTAGTAGCAATATCCCAATCAATTTCATCATAAATTTCATAAGTATCATGTTTTCTTAAATCGAATTTAGTACCACAACCTCTCAAATTCGGCCCAGTTATCCCGAAATTCTTTGCTTGATCTGCAGTGAATTTACCAACATCATCAGTACGCATTCTAAATATTTTTGAATTCTCAAAAAGATCAGCATATTCATCAAGTCTTTGTTCAAATAACTTCATTATTCTTTCAGTCTTCTCTTCAAAACCATCGGGTAAATCTCTCTTGACTCCACCTATTCTAATATAATTATAAAGTAAACGACTTCCGCTTGGAATTTCCAATAAATTAAGAAACAGTTCTCTATCTCTCCAGAAATAAAGAGCCCCAGTAATATGACCCAAATCAGGCATGTAAGCTCCAGCCCACATTAGGTGTGAAGCTAGTCTTTGTAATTCTAACATTATTGTACGAATATATTGTGCACGAACGGGAACTTCAACTTCCATCAATTCTTCAACTGTGTGGGTGTAACAATGAGTCCAAGTGGTTGAACTTGCATAACATAGACGATCAGTTAATGTGGTATTCATGAAGTATTTTCTTCGTTCACCCATTTTCTCAACGGATCTGTGAAGATAACCCAACTCAGGATCGGCATCAACTATTGTTTCACCATCAACTTTTACTTTAAGAGTCCATAAACCGTGAGTCATAGGATGCTGAGGCCCCATACTAATCCACATTTCAGCCATTACCACTCCTCCTCGTGTATTTCATACACGTAATCTTTTCGAAGAGGATGGCCTGCAAACCCTTCAGGTAAAAGAACCCTCCGCAAATCCGGATGTCCAATAAAATAAATTCCCATTAAATCAAAAGCTTCTCTCTCGTGCCAATTTGCTCCAAACCATATGTTTGAAATGGAATCAATACTAGGTGAATCTCTCTTAAGATAGACATGAGCTTCTAGCATTACTGCACAATCACTATCGTCAACTACGATAGACTGATTCATACAAGAGAAATGGTAAACTAATTCAAAATCCGGTTGATTGTCTATCGCACTAATTAATGAACAATGTTCGAAATCTGATTCTAGGCTAATAAAAAAAGCCAGAGAATCTTCTTTACTTAAATCCAATTTAACCGTATTATTTCTGATTTTAGAGACGTTCGAAACACCTTTAAAAGAAGATACTTGTTGCATGAATTCGTCAATATTCATATTAACGCCTCAGGAACATGCCTGGCTCTTTTGCCCTAATTTTCTTCTGTAAAGTCAAAAATCCATGCATTAAAGCTTCCGGACGTACAGGACAACCTGGAATGTAAACATCTACTGGCATAAATGTATCTGCACCGGCAACAACAGAATACGAATCCCAGTAAGGGCCACCTGAAATTGCACATTCACCCATTGCAATGACCCATTTAGGTTCGGGCATTTGTTCATATAATGTCTTTAATTTTGGCCTGAGCTTCTCACAAACAGGACCATTTACTATCAAAATATCACATTGCCGTGGTGAAGAACGATAGACTAAACCCAGCCGATCAATATCATGATCAGGAGCTGAAGCTTGACCCATTTCAATTGCACAACACATAATTCCAAAATGTAACGGATGAGGTGACAATCTTTGGGCAAAATTAAAAATTGGCCTAGTAATTCGGTCTACAACCTCCCTCATACCAGTACTTTCAGCTACATTGTATACTGAATTATCAATCCATTCTAAAAGTTGATCTGATCTCAAAGCCAACCAATCTCCGGCCGGAGGGTCTTCCATTATCTTCTCTGAATCCGTTGTTTTAGAACCCACACCCCTTCTAAGGCTTGGATTGCCTCGAACTTTCTTTGAACTCATATCCAGATAACATCCTCCTTCTTGAAAGCATACCACAAGCCCAACAGAGTCAAAAGTAAAAACAACATCATTACCACTTTTGCAGCAATAGCTAACTGAAGATATACTTGTACCCAAAGAATCATAAATACCACTACCAAGTCAAATACTAGAAATAATATAGCAAACATATAATATTGGAAGTGGAATTGAATGTGAGCTTCACCCATAGGAACTTCACCACACTCATAAGTCGAATTTTTGAGAGCATTATCATTATGTGGTCGGAAGAACCTTCCGATAAAAAATGTCAGTATAGGAAATGATAACGCAATAAGCGCAAAAATCCCTATAGGAACGTACTCGTGTCCCAGCACGAATACCCTTTTGTCTAACCCTATTAAAAGAGTTCGGACTAATGTCCAAAATATATCTAAAAAAAATATGCCAAACCATAACTACACCTATCTTTCTGCTAAACCTCTGTAAAAGGTGAATAATGAGCTTAGATTACAAAAGGGTGACAACGAATGTTCTTCAAGAAATGAAGGATAGTAATGAAAAAATTACTATGCTTACCTCATATGATTATACTCTCGCAAAAATTGTTGATAACGCGGGCATAGATGTTATCTTAGTTGGAGACTCTGCCTCAAATGTGATGGCAGGCCATGAGACTACCCTTCCTATTACCTTAGATAATATGATTTATCATGCATCTTCAGTAGTAAGAGCTGCAAAGAGATCCTTGGTTGTAGTTGATTTACCATTTGGTTCTTACCAAGGCGATTCTAGAGTCGCACTTGAATCATCTATAAGAATTATGAAAGAGTCTGGAGCGCATGCCGTCAAGTTAGAAGGAGGGAATGAAATAATAGAATCTGTCCAAAGAATACTTACTGCCGGAATTCCAGTAATGGGACATCTTGGACTGACACCTCAATCAATATATAAATTTGGAACATACACTGTAAGAGCTAAAGAGAATGCAGAAGCAACAAAATTGTTGGAGGATGCCCTCATTCTTGAAGAAGCTGGATGCTTCTCCATAGTCCTAGAGAAGATTCCCGCTGAACTTGCTAAAAAAGTTGCAAATAAATTAAATATCCCCGTTATAGGTATAGGAGCTGGAGTGGACGTTGATGGTCAGGTTTTAGTTTTACACGACATGTTAGGAATGACTCACGAATTTAACCCTCGTTTCTTGAGACGATATCTTAACTTGTTCGAAGAAATCAATACTGCCATACAAAATTATGCAAGGGATGTCAAAGATAAGAACTTTCCAAACAAAGATGAAAAATACTGAGTTACTCAAAAATGAGTATATACCCATTATATTTTAACAGACTCCCAATAGAAAATTTGTGATGCCTAAAGTTATCTTAAATTGTGCAGCGTCTGCAGATGGTAAAATATCGTTACCAAATAGAAAGCAAATGGCAATATCTAATAGTGAAGACTTTGAAAGAGTACATCAATTGAGATCTGAATGTGATGCTATAATTGTAGGAATAGGAACCATACTTGAAGACAACCCCTATCTAACCGTTAGAAATGAATCTAAAACAAAACCCATTAGAGTAATCTTAGACACTCATTGTAGGATACCTTCTGATTCAAATATATTCAACGGAGAAAATGAAACCATTATAGCAGTTGGTAAAAATCATGAAGAAAAAGAACTGCCAAATACCGAAATCTTACAATGTGGAAATAATAAAATCGATATAAAAAAATTATTAACCATTCTAGGGAAAAGAGGCATCAAGAAAATACTTGTTGAAGGTGGAGAAACTGTGATGTGGTCTTTCCTTAAAGAAAGGCTCTTTGATGAGTATAATGTCTTCTTTTCAAGTATTATAATCGGTGGAGTTGAAACGCCAACAATTGCTGGTGGCAAGGGATTTCAGAATGAAAAATCCATATTAAATCTTAAATTAAGTAGCGTTGAGCAAATTGGAAATGGAATTCTAGCTAAATACCAAAGAAAGGAAAATTAAAATACACTAGCTCTTAGACAAACTATGAAGGTAGGTGTAATGGCATCTGGAAGAGGCAGCAATTTCCAAGCCATCTTGAAAGAACTAAAAAAAGGGAACTTACCAAACGTCGAAATTACTCATTTGATTGTTAATAAAAAAAATGCCAAGGCAATACAAATAGCTAAAGAATACAACGTACCCTACAATGTGATTGAATCTAAGGGAAAGGCTAGATCTGAGTTTGAAGAAGAAATATTAAATATATTTGAGGAGAAAGGTATTGAAATTATTGCACTGGCTGGATTCATGAGAATATTAACCTCTAATTTCATAAATACTTACAAAAATAAAATAATTAACATTCATCCATCGCTATTACCGGCATTCCCTGGAGCTCATGCGCACAGAGATGCAATTCAATTTGGAGCAAAAAAAAGTGGATGTACTGTCCATTTTGTTGATGAAGGTATTGATTCTGGACCAATTATTATGCAGGCTTCTGTAAATTTGGAAAAAGGAGAAACGGAAAACTCCTTATCTGCGAAAATACTGATTAAGGAACATCAAATATTCCCAAAAGCTCTTCAGTTATTATGCTCAAATAAGATAGATATAAGCAAACAAAATATTAAAGTCCGTTCTGACTAATATTTTATATACACAACAGGCTGGCCGCCAACCTGCGTTTGGAATAATTAGCAATGTCTTTGAAACAAATCACCCGAAAAAGCAATTCCGTGCTAGTCAAAACCATAGATGATTTAAAGAAAGCATCTCGTGAAAATGATGCACCACTATGGAGAAGTATAGCCTTAAAACTGGAAGGATCATCAAGAAACTGGCATAATGTAAATGTTAGTAAATTGGAATACAATGTAGATAAAAATGGAAAAGCTATCATCCCTGGTAAATTAATGGGAACTGGTATTCTCACTAAAAAAGTTACTGTTGCTGCTTATAGTTTCACACATTCCGCCAAAGAAAAGGTTGAAGCTGCAGGTGGAAAGTGTTTTACATACAATGAAATGATTAAAAAAAGCCCAAAAGGTACTGATGTCAAGGTGATTGGTTAATGATAGTCATCGATGCAAGTGGATCAATTATGGGCAGACTAGCTAGTTCAGTGGCCAAAAGCCTATTGAATGGCGAAGAAGTGCACGTAATAAATGCTGAAGAGGCGGTGATTTCTGGAACAAAAGAAATGGTATGTGGAGAGTATATTGAAAAACGGAATTTAAACCACCCTCGAAAAGGGCCATTCTATCCTCGAATGCCTCATCTGATGTTAAAGAGAGCTGTAAGAGGAATGATACCATATCAGAAACCTAAAGGCCGTGCAGCATTCAAAAGATTAAAAGTTGATGTAGGGACTCCTATCTCCTTGAAAGAGGAAAAGGCTCAAACCATAGATAATGCAAAAATGAATGATTCAACAAAGTATGTTAAGCTCGGAGAAGTTTCTAAGATTTTGGGAGCTAAATTCTAATGGTCAAAATTATACACACTAGTGGAAAAAGAAAGACGGCCATAGCTAGAGCCACATTAAAATCAGGTAAGGGCAGAGTTCGAATTAACAATAAGCCCGTTGAATTTTATCAGCCTGAATTAGCAAGATTAAAGATTCAAGAACCTTTAGAACTTGCAGGTAAACAAAGAAATCGAGTTGATATTAATATAAGTGTCGAGGGTGGAGGAGTAATGGGTCAAGCTGAAGCTTCACGTACCGCTATTGCTAGAGGTATAGTTGAATGGTTTGGTGATGAAGAATTAAGAAAGCTATTCCAAAGCTATGACCGTGCCTTATTGGTCAATGACACAAGACGCAAAGAGCCTAAGCACCCAATGGGTCGTGGAGCTCGTAAGAAGAGGCAGAAATCGTATAGGTGAAGTAAAATGTTAGTACCAGTAAGATGTTTCAGTTGTAACAAAGTAATCGGCGGACACTATGAACAATTCGTAGAAAGAAGAGCCAACGGCGAGAATCCAGGTGAAGTCATGGATGATTTAGGCGTAAAACGCTACTGCTGCAGAAAGATTTTCGTATCACACGTAGACTTGATCGACGAATTACTACCATACGATTAGAGTCGTGAACTGCTGAACATCTGTTCAGACTAGAGGAACCTGTGTCCCCAACAACAGAGAACCTATAATTCCCGAATTGTTGCCAAGTTCTGGTTCAACTATTAAGTCATCAATATTACCAATAGGCGTACAATCGTTCCAATAACTTATCACATAGTTTTTAATTTTAGAATACAAGTGTTTTTGTTGCATAACACCCCCACCAATTATTATTTTATCTGGTGAATGGTTTGCAATTATTGAAATGACTCCTAAAGCAATTAATTTAGCTTCTTCATCCCAACCAGCATGTGATTCAACCATCTCTGAAGCTGGTATTCCATATCTTAACTCTAATGCAGGACCACTGGCCAAACCATCCCAACAATTGTCATGAACTCTACAAACACTATCAAATGATTTCGGATTAGGTAGAGGAATATGCCCCATCTCTAGATGGAAATTTCCATGACGAATTTTGCCATTGACCAGTAAGCCCCCGCCTACTCCAGTCCCAATTGTCAAATATACTAAATTATTAATATTTTTACCGGCACCATAGTGATATTCACCTAAACCGGCAACATTAACATCAGTATCGATAACAAGCTCTAACTTTAACTTATCTTTAAACATTTGATATATATTTATTCCCTTCCAACCTTTCTTACTTTCGGAATAAATCATTCCATAGTCTACCGATTTTCTATCTAAGATTATAGGGCCAAAAGAGCCAACGCCCAAACTATCTAGACTATGTGAACTAAAGAAATTATGAATTTTCTCAAAAGTACTCACTGGATCACTAGTTTGAATAATACAACTATCTAATATTTCTAAAGGTGAGTTACCAACGGCAAGAATACATTTCGTACCTCCAAACTCAACTCCACCTATCATAATTTTACTCTTTGCTTCTTAGGTCCACCTTTCTTATATCTACTAAAATACTTTTTAGCCTTCTTATCGCCCTTAGTTGTTCTTTTCTTTTCAGTAGGATTCGAATCTTCAGCCATAATCACCTAGAAATGGAAATATATAAATGGTGCGGGGGGAGGGATTTGAACCCTCGTACCACTAAGGACTGGGACCTAAACCCAGCGCAATTGGCCTGGCTATGCGACCCCCGCTACAACTACCTCTGAACCACACATTTAATAATAGAATTGGTCATGTTCAAAAATGTTCAAAGACATAAAAAAGAAAGCCGAGGAAAAAGCTACGGAAGTAAAAGAAGCAACCTCAAACATGGGAAATACTGTTTTGGACAAAGCCAAAGCGGCAAAAGATAGTGCCACGAATTTGGCTACCGATGCTGTAAAAACTGCTGCAGGGGCTGCCTCATCCGCTGGGAAAATCGCTAAAGGAGCAGTAGATTCGGTAGTAATCTCAATAGCTACTAAAATCATAGTTAGTTCAATGAAAAATGCAGGTAAAAAAGGAAGCTCATACATTAGTAATGACACTAAATATCAAGGTTTCGCTGATCGAACTTGGGAATTACTGCCTTTACCTGTGAGACTAATTGGTAAAGATAATTTAGGTTTCAATTCAACTATGTTTCTTTTGAGAAATAGTGTTTTTGGGAAGGATGAAGATGAACTAAAAGTCGATCAGAAAGATGAAGGACTTATCAAGAAGACTATACAGTCCATGTTCAAGTAAAAACTATCATGAGCGTCATAAAATGTATCAATCTCTCAAAAAGATATGAAGAAGTTTTAGCCTTAAATGAGGTAAATCTTACTATTGAAAGAGGCGAATTCTTTGGATTACTGGGACCTAATGGGGCTGGAAAAACTACGCTTTTGAAAATATTAACGGGTCAATTAAGAACTACAAAAGGTGAAGCCGATATTTTAGGAATGAATATTGAAGATAATATAATGGAAGTTAAAAGTAAAATTGCCATTATACCTGAACAGGAATCGCCACCTAGTTTTCTTACACCAAGAGAAGTTCTAGAGATGGTAGCTTCAATAAGAAAACTTGACAAACCCAAAATTGAATTTTGGATAGATTTCTTTGATCTCCAGCCCATGGAAGGTCGGGTGTGTCGTAATTTATCAAGGGGCCAAAAACAGAAAGTTATGTTAGCTGCAGCCTTCATCTCTGAAACTGAATTAATGTTTTTAGATGAACCATTCATTAATTTAGATCCTATTGTACAAACTAAAGTTAGAGATTGGCTTGTGGAATATGTAAAAGAAGGTGGAACTGTATTTCTAAATACTCATCTATTAGAAAATGCTCAACGATTATGCGATAGAGCGGCAATCATACATGAAGGGAAAATACAATCAGTAATTAAGCTAAATGATTTAGATAAGCAAAATATAAATCTAGAACAATTATTCCATGAAATAATACTATGAACAAAGTAATCTTATGGAGAATGCTCCAAGAAGAAATAAGACTAAATACTAGTTTTGCAAGTGGAAAAGGATTCTACTCATTTCCTATTTTAGTCGCCATTAGTGGTTTTCTAGCAGTTATGTTTACTGAACAAATGATGGCAGATATGGGGTATTTTCAATATCTAGAAATACTACATATTGGATTAATGTTTTATGGCTTATTTGCAGGTTCTTTAGCATTCTTCGGAAATGATTTTTTAGAGAGGATTTTTGGATATTTGGGCCTAATCATTGGCCTACCAAATACACAACCAATAACACAACGAAAGATCACACTCTTATATTTTATCAAAGAATTCATTTTTTACTCTTTCTTTACTTTAGTTCCAGCTTTTATTGGTGGAATTCTAGGCGCATATTACAATGATATAAATCTACTAAATCTTACTAAATTTGGTTTATCATTAAGTATCAGTTTCTTAAGTGGATTATCTTTCGCTTATCTTATATCAAGTCTATACCGAATCTCATGGAAAACTAGTATTGTAGGTGCCGGTACTACGATTGTAATATACCTTATTATATTCAATAGCCTGTCTGTAACAGCTTCGCTCGAATGGTACTTAAATAATAATCTTAACTTTCTAGTAATCGCCATTTTAATTCCAATAATTCTAGCCACACTGGCCACCTTCCTCATTACAGACTATCATGAACAAGCTCCAGTTCAAATGATAGGATATCAAAACCGATTACAGGAATATATTCAAAAATTTGATTGGGCAAGAAACATATCCCATCCAGCTATAATATCAAAAGAAAGAATCGATTTACAAAGAAGTAAGACTGGAATGAAAATGTTTTTCTCTTTCGCATTCCCTTTGGGTATTCTCATATTTATGAATTGGTTTATAGATAAAGGATTGCCGATTCAAATTGATTTCAATACAATTTTCTATGGAGTTATGGTTGGTTTCTTTGGAACGATGATTTATTCTTGGCTAAATACTATAGACAATCCACACTTCTACTCTACTTTACCCATTTCAGTCTCAGAAGTCGTTAGAGCCAGGCTCGTGTTATTCTTTACTATAACATGGTGGATTCCATTACTATTTTTAACTCTTATTTCATATATGAGCTCGGAGATAAATCTGCTACCTATAGGTATTATTGTGATGATTACTGTTGGAATGTATATCGTGAATTATACTGCTTGGTCTACAGGCCTAAGAACAAATTCCGCATTATTTGATTCAATCGTTTTCCTAAAGTTTTTTTTAGTTTCAGTCCCTCCAATGATTGCAATGACTCTCTTGAGTTTAGCAATAAAATATAGTATTTCCATAGTTCTTATTTCACTCTCCTCTATATGTGCTATTTTAGCATTACTTAGCATCTTTTTCTACAACCGCATTGAAGCTAAATGGCTAAAAGAGACCTTTGATTAAAAATATATAGAACTACCCTATGGAAATTTGAATGGCAGCCAAAGCTGAAAAAAAGTCTAAAATAAATAGGCCAAAGAAAAAGACACCAAATAGGCGATTTAGAGTAAGCACTAAAACAGAAGGCAAACGTGGTACCGTATTCATTGGTTCAGAAGATCCTTTCCTCTATTTTCCAGACATGATGTCTTATTTTGACAGACCGGAAATAGACGAAATAAAGTTAAAAGCCAGGGGAAAATCGATATCCAATGCAGTTAATGTAGCTGAACAGTTTCGAAATCGATTTAAGAATGAAATTAAATCTGAAATTAAAAACGTAAGCATCGGAACTGAAGAAGTCCAAAAAAAAGATAAAAAGGGTACTTTCAGAATGTCTTTTATCGAGATAACACTTATATCAAGTAAAGAAGAAGAAAAAGACTAATTTTTAGACTTCGAAATATCAACCATATTTCGTCTTTCACCAGAGGGAACTACCTGGATTGGGCCCTCAAATTTTTGATTGTAAGAATCATCACTTATCTTTGAAAGTGCTATTGCTAAAGCTGAAACCTCAGAATGAGGTTGGCTACCTATTGCTATATTAAAATCGGAATATTCAAACACCCAAGGTGGAACTTTCTCAGCACCTACTACTACCAAAATAGGTTCTGTAATATTTCTAATTTCCACTAAATTTTCATCTATTGGGAGTCCAAACATTGTTAAATGTATTATTTTACCATTCCATTCCTTTAATATTTTCTTAGGATTACTTGTAGTCTCAATAACAAAATCCCCACCGAACTTAGAAACTACATCATTAACTGTTTCAATTACTCGACTATCTGATCGATGTAAATACATTTTTGTAGCACCAAAAGCTCTAGATGTTAATGCAACATGTGTTGTAATTCTTTTATCCCTTTCAGGACGATGCCCCATTCTTAAAACATGACAAAAATTCATAATTACTTATTCATCGGCAGGCAGTGCTTTTTCGTCAACTCTTTCACGAATACTATCATGAACTAGAAGGCCCACAAATGCTAATATTATTCCTGACAAGATATATTGAACATTATAGGATTCAAAATTATCTTGTACAAATAAATCATTAACAATCTCAATAATACCTGCTACAATCAAACCCATGCTGGCTACTGTGAAAATAAATCGAATTATATTTATATTGAAAATACTATCTCTCAGATAAGTATCTATTGTTCGGGCTACCTCTATAACTACCAAGGAAGCCAATAAAAGCAAAAGAACACCATCAATTGACATAAAAGCTAAAACCATTGCTAAGACCCCCAAATTGGATACTTCTTGCATCTGATCTAGACCTCTAGTAATCCCCACAATCATTAGTAAAGAAGCAATTAACCAAGCATATGAGAAAAAGGAAACCCTTTCACTTGTGACTGTTAATAATTCAGTATAGAAATTACGTATGGCTTCTTCCCAACCGGCTACTTTAATCAACAGATATCCACCCAAAACAACCCATATTGCACCTGAAGCTATGTCTGAAAGACCAAACCAAGTTAATAAACCATATACAAAAGCTACTAAGGCAAGAGGGAAAATAAATTGTCTTTGGATTTTAGGATCTTCCATCTTATGAATAATTGTATACAATGTATCTTCTATAGGTCTTGATTGTTGTACAACAACCATTCTAGTTGAATCAATACGTAAACGTGAACGAATAATTGGTTCTAATTCTCTGTCTTCGGCCCCATCACTAACTAAGATAGCTCTAGTAGATTTTGTTTTAGCTATAACCTGATCCAAAATATTTGCTATTTTCATATCCGATTTAGTTCCAACTCGAACATCTCCACAAATAGTTACTATCTCTACAGTCTCACCAGCCTCTAAAAGCTCATCATATGTTTTAATTGCTGCCAGCATTGTGTTCGTATCACTTTCTTCAGGATCGGCAAGACCGAGTTCTAAAGCTGCTTTGACATTTGGTTCACGGCCTAAAACAGGGCTTCGGATTCCAGTCTTACGACCTAAATCATTGTCCCTATCTATTGCAATTACCAACAAACCCATGTGACATATGCTATTATCTGGTATTTAATGTTACTTTTCACAATATTCTTTAAATATTAGCTTTTATCAGCAAATCTACACTCATGGTGATATATGACTGAGTTCAAAACCGTAATAGCAGATCCAAAAAATAAAATAACGCATCAAAAAATCCTTCCTGAAGAGAAATCTAACGCTCTTGTTGGCAAGTTTGTTGGTGAAGAAATTGATGGTATTTTCCTAGATTTACCAGGATATCGTCTAAAGATAACCGGAGGATCAGACAAGTCTGGTGTTCCTATGCGTGGAGATATTGAAGGAAGTCAAAGAAGACGTCTACTAATGAAAGATTCAGTAGGATTCAATCCACTCCGCGATGGACAAAGAAAAAGAAAACTAATTAGGGGTCGAAGCCTAAGTAGTGATATTTCTCAGGTAAATTTGAAAGTTGTAGAATACGGACCAAAAACTATAGAGGAGTTATTGAAACCAGAGGTGGCTTAACTTGACAGCATCCCCTCAACCCGAAATAAATATCGGAATGGTGGGACATGTAGATCATGGAAAGACTACACTTACCCAAGCTTTAACGGGCAAATGGACTGACCAACATAGCGAAGAAATGAAGAGAGGCATATCCATTAAATTGGGTTATGCTGACGCCGATTTTTATAAAATTCAAATGAAAGATGGGAAAGTATACTATACTTCACAACCAGATAAAAAAGAATTCAAAGGTGGAAAAGTAGAACACCTTCGTACAGTAAGTTTTGTTGATGCACCCGGCCACGAAACATTCATGGCTGTTATGCTTAGTGGAGCTGCAATCATGGACTCTGCCATTTTAGTCATTGCCGCAAATGAAACATGCCCGCAACCACAGACAAGAGAACATCTTTCCGCGCTTGAAAATATGGGTTTTGATAATATCATAATAGTTCAAAATAAAATTGATGTTTGTTCAAAAGACAGAGCCTATGAATCATATAATGAAATAAAAGAGTTTATCAAAGATTCACCGCTAAAAGATTCAACAATAATACCTGTTTCAGCCCATCATAATCGAAATATCGATTTATTGATTGAAGCTATAGAAGAACTATTTCCAACACCCTCAAAGGATTTGAAAAGTGACTTCCAAATGAATATTGCTCGTTCTTTTGATATTAATCGTCCTGGAACAACTCCTAACAAAATTAAAGGTGGAGTATTAGGTGGAACAATAGGTCTAGGCCAAATTGAAGTTGGAGATGAAATTGAAATTAGACCTGGTAGAACTACTAAAAAAGGGCTAGAACCGATCATAACAAAAGTAAGTAGCTTACATAGTGGAGTGGCTAGAGATTCATTGGGCCCTGGAGGATTAGTAGCCATAGGAACCATGCTTGATCCAGCTACAACTAAATCAGATTCATTACTTGGAAATGTCATAGGTAAACCAGGTACATTACCTCCTGTTTGGAATCAAATTAGTATAGAGACAACACTTCTTGATAGAGTTGTTGGGACAAAGAATGTTCAAAGCATGGATGAATTGAAAACAAGAGAACCTTTAGTTTTAACTGTGGGAACTAGAACTACCGTAGGCGTCCCAATTACAGTCAGAGACAATGTAGTTGATATCAACTTAACAATACCCGTTTGTGCACCAGTAGGGCAACGTATTGCTCTTAGCAGAAGAGTAGATGGTAAATGGCACTTGATAGGATATGGAATTATCAAGGAATGAAAACAATTCTTGTAGACACTAATATTATTCTGTGGACATTCAATGGAGGGCCTGATTTCAGAGAAGTGATTGCTGATATCGCACCACATTATAATTTGATAATACCTACATGTATTATGCTGGAATTAGAGAAATTAAACACTAATGAATCTCTAGCAGGTCTTGAAATTTGTAAAAAAATGGAACAAAAGAATATCGGAGAAGGGTATGCTGACGATATGCTAATCTCGGCCGCAAAAGAAGGTCATATTATCGCTACAAATGATAAAGACATATTAAAACAATTAAAATTATTACAAATTAATGCATTAAAAATAAGAGAAAAAAATAAGATGGTTTTTACCGAAGGGGATGTAGCATGAATAGAAATATAATACCAAACATGCCAAATATTGAACTTAGTAAAGAACAACTTAACCGTAAGAATGAATTTCTTAGTAGAGAAGTTAAACAAATTCGTATTAATGAACATACCGATTTTACCACATTAATAGAAGCATTTGGAAACTCAAGTTTTGAAGCCCGTAATTTAGGTAGGGCTGCAGAATTATATCATAAACAGATTCAAATGAATACTGCAATCATATGGTCACTTTCGGGTAGTCTATTCAGTGCAGGCCTAAGGCAAATAACTATAGATGCAATAAGAAATAATTCCGTAGATGCCTTAGTATGTACTGGCGCTTTATTTGAACAAGATATGCTTGAAGCTTTAGGTCATAAGCATTATATTTGTGACACCAAACTAAATGATAGTGAATTACAAGAATTATACATTGATCGTGTTTATGATCACTTATTAGATGAAATCGCCTTGAGACAAGTAGATTTAACATTCAAACGAATAGCTGAAAGCATTGAACCAAGATTATACTCTAGTCGTGAATTTATGCACTTGTCTGGTAAATGGCTAAGTAATGCTAACAATGTTCAGGATAGCGTCATGCAGGCTGCATTCGAAAAAGACATACCTATTTTCATTCCAGCGATAAATGATTGTTCCATTGGGATTGGTTTGGCAATGCAGAACAATGAAAAACCGAATATGAGTATTGATTCAATTAAAGATTTGAAAGAGATAGCCTTCTTGAAAAGTAAATGTGGAGAGTCAGGGATAATTGTAGTAGGAGGTGGCGTTCCTAAAAATTACTCCCAAGATGCAGTTGTAATGGCTGAAATGCTAGGCTATGAAGTTAATAAACATAAATTCGGAATACAAATCAGTACTGCTGATGTTAGAGATGGTGGATTATCAGGTTCAACACTTAGAGAGGCTATATCTTGGGGTAAAAATGACAAGAATATGGAAGACGTAATGATTTGGGGGGAAGCTTCAGTATTCTTTCCATTACTGGTTGGATACATCTTTCACAAAATGAAGAATAAGAACAGAGAAGGTCTTCACTTAAATAAAGTTTTCAACTCAAAATAATATAAATACGACTAATATAAATACCACTATTATAGTAAATTAAAAAGGTTAACACTTATGAAAAAAGGATATCGACAACAATTGCCTGATAGAGACCCTCAAGAAACTGAAGAATGGATTGACTCTATAGCTTCAGTTATAGACATAAAAGGAGATGAGAGAGCTAGATATCTTTTACAAACTTTAATCAGAGAGGCTAGAGATAGAAATATTGCAATACCGTTACTAACAAACAGCCCTTATGTAAATACTATACCTCCGGAATCTGAACCTGAGTATCCTGGCGATGAAGCATTGGAAAAGAAAATCAGACGAATGATAAGATGGAACGCCGCAATGATGGTATCAAAAGCCAATAAGAACTTTGCAGGACTTGGCGGGCACATCTCTACTTACGCTTCAGCTTCTAGTCTATATGAAGTTGGATTTCAACATTTCTTTAAAGGAAAAGATAATGGGTTGGGTGACTTCATCTATTTCCAAGGTCATGCGTCTCCTGGAATTTACTCAAGAGCCTATATTGAGGGACGATTGAATGAAGATCAACTCGACCATTTCCGAAGAGAATCTTTTGACGATGGACTATCTAGCTATCCGCATCCTAGATTGATGCCGAATTTCTGGGAATTTCCTACAGTCTCTATGGGATTAGGTCCAACCAATGCAATTTACCATGCCCGATTTCTAAGATATGCACATGAAAGAGGGATATGTGATACCTCTAATAGTCGAGTTTGGGCATTTTTAGGAGATGGTGAATGTGATGAACCAGAAACACTACACGCACTTCACTTGGCACATCGTGAGAAATTAGATAACCTAACATTTGTAATAAATTGTAATTTACAAAGACTAGATGGACCAGTAAGAGGAAATGGAAAGATTATACAAGAACTTGAAGCTATATTCAGAGGATCGGGATGGAATGTTCTTAAAGTTTTATGGGGAAAGGACTGGGATACATTACTCCAAAAAGATGAAATGGGCCATTTATTGAAAAAGATGGAACAAACTGTAGATGGAGATTATCAAAATCTAGCCGCTTCTTCTGGTGAATACATTAGACAAAATTTCTTTGGACCTGAACCTGAACTACAAAAATTAGTAGAAGACTTAGATGATAATAAATTATCTCGACTAAGAAGGGGAGGGCACGATTCGACTAAACTATTTGCAGCATATAACGAAGCAATTAATCATAAGAATCAACCCACAGTCATATTAGCTAAAACAGTTAAGGGTTGGTCTCTAGGAAAAGGCTTTGAAGCTAGAAATATGACTCATCAGAAAAAAGGCCTTGACAAGTCTGATTGGCAATACTTTAGAGATCTACTTGAAATTCCATTCACTGATTCGGAACTAGAAGATATGCCGTATTACAGACCAGCATCTGACAGTCCTGAAATTCAATATTTGAAGCAACAGAGAGAAAAACTTGGAGGATTCCTACCAAAGCGCAATTCAACATACAGTGGATTCCAAATGCCAACAAACGAAGTATTTTCTGAATTTGATAAAGGTACTCCAAAAGAACAAGAAGTTTCAACAACAATGGCTTTTGTAAGACTACTTCGAAACTTGATGAAAGATGAAAAAATAGGTGATTTAATCGTCCCTATTGTCCCAGATGAAGCAAGAACTTTCGGAATGGAAGCCCTGTTTACTGAATTTAAGATATATACTGCTCAAGGGCAAACATATACACCTGTTGATTCTAAATTATTACTAAGTTATAAAGAAGCTGAAAATGGACAAATATTAGAAGAAGGGATTTCTGAGGCTGGAGCCATGAGTAGCTTCACGGCTGCAGGAATGGCCTATTCCACTATAGGTAAACCAACAATACCATTCTACATATATTATTCGATGTTTGGATTCCAACGCGTGGGTGACCAAATATGGTGTGCTGCAGATTCAAGAGCAAGAGGATTCTTACTAGGAGCTACCGCTGGGAGAACTACTCTAAATGGTGAAGGATTACAGCATCAAGATGGCCACAGTTTGCTAGTAGCAGATACTGTTCCTAGTTGTATTTCATATGATGCCGCTTTTGCATATGAACTTGGAATTATTATCAAAGAAGGTTTAAGACGAATGTATGATAATAATGAAGATTTATTGTATTATCTTACTTTATACAATGAGAATTACCAAATGCCCCCAATACCAAAAAATTGTGAAAATGGAATCATTAAGGGAATTTATAAGTTCAAAAATGTATCTAAACCAAAAGCACGCCTAATTGGTAGTGGATCAATAATGCAGCAAGTTTTGTCTGCACATGATATGCTGAAAAAGCTAGGTATAGAAACGGAAATATGGAGTGCCACTAGCTTTGGTGGTCTACGAAGAGATGCAATGGAATGTGAACGTTGGAACTTATTAAATCCCATGAAAAAGAGAAAAATCCCATACATTACAACGATTATGGGAACTAAAGATTTAGTTACAATTGCTACAACTGATCATGTAAAGGCAGTCCCAGACATGATTCAGAAATGGGTACCTGGAAAATATGTGTGTTTAGGAACTGATGGATTTGGAAGAAGTGATACACGGGAAAACTTGAGGAAATTCTTTGAAATTGATGCTGAACACATTGTGGCAGCCACAATAAGCACACTTTTAACTGAAGGTAAATTGTCTGAAGCAAAAGCTAAGACTGCTCTAAAAACCTTAGATATTAATCCCGATACTCCTGATCCTGCAAGAAATTAATTTTACATCATACCGGGAGGCATACCGCCCATACCATCTCCACCATCTGGAAGAGGGCCTTCTGGCTGCTTAGAAGCAATTACATCATCAATACGTAGTATCATTGTTGCAACATCAGTTGCACTAGTCAGAGCCTGTGTTTTCACCCTTAATGGTTCAACAACATTCCTTGATTTCATATTTACCACTTTGCCAGAATAGGCATCTAACCCTGCATGAGGATTGCGGCCTTTTTGAGTATGTGCTTTTCTTAGCCCCATCAAAGTATCTATTACGTCTAAACCTGCATTTTCGGCTAGAGTGCTAGGAACTACTTCCACTGCATTTGCAAATGATTCAAATGCCATCTGCTCACGACCTCCAACTCTAGGCGCATATTTTCTTAATTTAAGGGCTAATTCGATTTCAACGGCTCCTCCACCTGTAACTATTTTGCCATCTTTAACAACAAGAGAAACAACACCTATTGCATCATCAAGATTACGTTCTATTTCATCAACCACATGCTCACTACCTCCACGAACCAATATTGAAACGGCTTTAGGATTTTTACAATCGGTTACAAAAGTCATATCATCATCACCTACTTTTCTTACCTCTACCAAGCCTGCAAAACCTAAATCATCGCTACTAATGGCTTCCAGATTAGAAACTATTCGACCACCTGTTGCTTTTGCCAAAGCTTCGATATCTGATTTTTTAGCCCGTCTAATCGCCATTATACCATACTTAGCTAAATAGTGCTGAGCTAAATCATCAATTCCTTTTTGACAAATTAATACATTAGCCTTTGTTTTGTTAATCTGATCCACCATTTTCTTAATTGAAGCTTCTTCTTGGTCTAAGAAAGCTTGGATTTGAGAGGGGTCATTAATCTGTATTTTCGACTCAATTTCAGTCTTCTTAATTTCAAGCGGAGCATCTATTAATGCTACTTTAGCTTTAGATACTTTAGTAGGCATCCCACTGTGAACTGGCTCTTTATCCATTATAATTCCTGAAACTAATTCAGTGTCTGAGATTGCAACACCTTGCTTTTTTTGTATTTTTATATTATCTCTATCAACACTAACCTGTTTACCATTCTTTTCTGAAACCATTTTTATCGCTTTAACTGTCAAATCTGCTAAGAAATCTGCACTATTTTCGGAAGACTTACCAGTCATCGAAGTTATTGCAATAGACTTCAAAGTAGAAGTGTCATTTTTGCTAATAGGACGTGAGATTTTTTCTAATAGTTTTAAAGATTCTTCTGAGGCTTTTCTGTAACCGTTCGAAATTGCAGTAGGATGTACTCCCTTTTCAAGTAATTCTTCAGCATTTTTCAAAAGCGCTCCTGCCAAAATAACGGCAGTTGTAGTTCCGTCCCCACATTCTGAATCTTGTGTCTTAGCTATTTCTACAATCATTTTAGCTGCAGGATGCTCAACTTCAACCTCTTTAAGTATCGTAACTCCGTCATTTGTTATTACTACATCGCCCATGGAATCGACGAGCATCTTATCCATGCCTTTAGGGCCTAAAGTAGATCTCACAGCTTCAGCGATTGCTTTAGCTGCAGCTATATTATTATGAGTCGCTCTACGGCCAATATCTCTTTTTGTTCCCTCTTTGAGTATTACTACTGGTGCATTACCTGGTATCATTTATTCATCACTAAATAGAACTTAAAGACAGGATATATAAAAACAAGTCTATTAAATCTAAAATAAGGGTAAAAAGAGTAAAGAAAGAACAACAGCTATGGTAATCGAAAAGAAATTTACCCCATTATTATCTAAAATACCCCTTTTTTCCAATGTCGCCCCCAATAATGAATCAATTACACATCCAAAGAAACCAAAAAAAGATGAAATATACCAATAATCTATCTTAAAAGAAGAATAAAAAGGATGATTATCTTCAATTAATAATAGAAAAGCGGCAAATGAAAGCATAGATATTGAAACTGACGCTAGTAAAGAGGCTATTGTCCCTTCCAATGAAATACCCCCATCAGTCCCTGGTTCTACTTTTTGTAGTGGATTGGTTATCATTACTGGTTGAGGAGACAATACACCTATCTCACTGGCCATGGTATCTGCCATAGCTGCAGCCACTGATGTGGCAAAGGCCACCAATGCTTGCTCTGCATTCAAAAAACCCAGACTATACAAAATAGCGATGAGGGCCGGAACCATTCCATTCGAGATAACATTCCAGCCACCTCTAGTACCTTCATCACTTTCTTCAACGCCTAAGGCTTTTTTGTAAACAATTGCAAACCGAGTAGCCAAGAATGCACTTCCAACAAAAATTAACATAATCAGTAGCCAACTCCAATGCCCTAAAGTTCCTATTATGAAACAAACAAGAAAAGCTAAGGCCGAACCGCCTTGATCTAATACTTTCTTAAAATAGGCGATACCTGAAAGAAGAATACTTACAATTGTAATCGACAATATGGTTAGCGGTTCCGGAAGAAGAATATCCTCAATCAAGAAACTGTCCTCACAGCCTCTTCAAAATGCGCTTGGAACTCTTTCTTAATCTCTTCTAATCTTATTTTATCGGTAGCTTCTACAAACATACGGATAACGGGTTGTGTGTTTGAAGGACGGAGTAAAACCCAACCACCATCAAGCCATATTTTAACTCCATCAATAGTTTCTACTTTGTACCCCATTGAAGTGAATGTTTTTTCTAAATTATCATTTACCTTAAACTTTATAGAATCTAAACATGGGAATTTTAATTCTTCATAAGGATAAGAAGGAATTTCATCGGACATATCTGCTAAAGTCAAATCTGATTTTACAATACGCTCAGCTAAAGTCAAACTAAAAATTAGGGGATCGTCAAAAATGAATTCAGTCAAACCGGGTGCAAAGAAATGAGCTGATATCTCCATAGCAATAGCTGCATTATGCTTCTTCAATTCTTCACAAACAAAAACATCTCCAACTCTTATCCAAATTAATTCCCCCCCTATTTTAGGAATTTCTTTTTCTAAAATCATAGAACAAGGTACTCCTGCAAGTACTTTATTGGATTCTGGTGTAATTAGACTTTTTGAAACAATTATTCCAATCTTTTCAGCAGATACTGAACGGGCCTTATTATCAATAAAAACACAGCGATCGGCATCACCATCAAATGCAACGCCAAAATCAAAGTCACCCTTCTCCATAACTGAAATCAGATCTCCCAAATTCTTGGGGGCTGGCTCAGATGGCCTATTGGGAAAAGTTCCGTCTGGTACATTATTGATACTAAATGTCTCTGCACCAAGTTTTTGAAATAATCTCTCAACTATAACACAGCCGACACCATTGCCAGGATCTAATGCTATCTTTGTTCCTTTGATACTACCCACTTTGGTGGATACGAAATCTACATAATCATCTAATACGCTCTCAGTTGATATTTTAGTTATATTACCAAATGATGAAGATTCAACTAATTCTTCTTCAAAGAAAATCCGTTTAATTTCAATATTTCCTTCAGTATATCCAGTTCCATCAGGATGCCGAAACCGTATGCCGTTGTATTCTGCAGGATTATGACTTGCAGTTATGTACACACCACCGAGATAAGGACTAGAGCCTGAGCTAGCCTTCCAAGTAAAATAATTTGCAATAGGTATTGGTAGCATGCCAATCACATCAACATCAAATCCAGCTTTAGAAATTCCTGTAGCTACAGCTTCTTGTAACTCTGGAGAACTAACACGCGCATCACAGCCAATAGAAACTCGGCCCTCACTATTGTTTTTTCTTAAAAAATTACCAAACGCTAGACCTACTCTTTCACCGATTGAAGCATCAAGTTCCTCACCATAAACTCCGCGAATATCGTAGGCTCGAAATATATCTTGTGAAATATTCATTAATACGTCATTTAGACCACTTTAAAAGAAATGCTCTTAATAGACTACACAATTCCTACTATATGGCACTAACCGAATCAACCATGGTAAAATTGGGCTCCGATGCTCCACCATTCAATTTACCCGATACAGAAGGGAATCACATCTCACTAAATGATTTCAAAGCTTATACATTAGCAGTAATTTTTACCTGTAACCATTGTCCTTATGCAAAGGCTATAGAAGATAGATTAGTTACTCTAGGAAATGAGTACAAAGGTCGAACTGATTTAGTTTTGATAAGTTCAAATGATATAGAAAATTATCCTGCAGATTCACCTGAAATGATGGCAGAAAAAGCTAAAGATAAAAAGTATCCTTTTCCTTATCTATTTGATGAAACTCAAGAAGTTGCAAAGGCATACAGTGCAGTATGTACGCCTGATATTTTTCTTTACAACAAAGATAGAAAATTGGAATACCGAGGAAGATTAGATGATAATTGGCAACAACCTCATAATGTAACTCGTGAAGATTTACGGATGGCAATTGATACGGTCTTAAGTGGTAATGAAATAGAATTCAAACAAGTTCCTTCAATGGGTTGCAATATCAAGTGGAAGTAGACTTCAACGTCCCCCATCTGGCTTGTCCCACTTTTCCTTTTCAGGTGACAATTTTTCTTTGATTTGATTCCCGAAAATTAAGATTAGTCCAACAACAGTGAGAATAATTCCTAAAGATAGTGTTGCGCCTTAAGATTCTTTATTCTCATCTTCATCATCAAAGTAGGACTGAACTCTCTCAATTTCTTTCTCGACCCTGACATTAATCTTCAGGACAAGCATTGCCAGACCCATAACCAGGGCTGTAACTGCTACTGCAGTAATGTACATCCCCTTCAGAGTTCCATCATCATTATCGGGCATAACATATGCCACTGTAGCGTTGATAGTGTCCTTCCAGGCCAATGCAACTACTAGACCAAAGGCAGTCATTATCGAGGAAATAACAATTCCTCGCATATTCAATTTCTCAAAGTCTTCTTGATTTATACCCATTATTTTTCCTCTACTTCATTCATTTCTTCAAGAGTAAGTTTGTATATCGAAAATACAAATAGATCTGGATTCAATTTTATCCTATCTACACAAGGGCTGCACATAGGGTGAATAAATCCTTGATTCTCTTCATGCTTATGTCTTAAGTCCCCAACATAACAATGAGAAACCAAAAACTCAGCTTCTGATGGCCCATTTAATTTCGTTGGCGTTAAACCATGAATATCTACACACATTCGACAATACATAAACTCCTCCTAATATCAGATTTAGACTGGCGTGCCCTCTTAAAATTATGCTAACTTAATTTTATA
>Ga0114997_10000371_pt1 | contig 36298 bp, 33 predicted proteins | sample ArcticOcean_MG_C_2_FD_87045 | JGI IMG/M metagenome (GOLD analysis project Ga0114997, IMG submission 87045) | Marine microbial communities from western Arctic Ocean - ArcticOcean_MG_CB4_136 | ecosystem: Environmental > Aquatic > Marine > Oceanic | place: Arctic Ocean: Canada Basin | collected... | reverse complement strand
TGAATGTCGCTTTGTTAAAAACATTGTTATTATAAATGTTCTTTTATATTTAACCTAAAGGTAAAAATCATGCGTTTTTCATACCATCCTTCAATGTGCGATCCATCTTTTTATTTAGAGCTTGGTAAGGCGGCAGAGGCTGCTGGCTTTGATGCTATTACTTTTCCAGATAGCATCTGTTACCCAAAAGAATGTGATTCTACTTATCCCTACAATGATGATGGAAGCAGAGACTTTTTAGATGGTGTGCCATTCTTAGAACCTTTTTCAATAATACCAGCCATTGCTGCGGTTACTGATAAGCTAGAGTTTTCTACATCAGTTTATAAGTTAGCTCCTAGACAAGCAGTTACAACTGCTAAATTTGTTACCACATTAGGTGTAATGACTAATAACAGGTTCCATTTTGGAGTTGGTGTTAGCCCCTGGTACGAAGACTTCTTAGCTACAGGAGAACGTTGGGAAAAACGTGGTAAAAGAATGGATGAGCAAATAGACATACTAAGAGGTCTAATGAATGGAGAATATTTCTCTTACAAGGGGGAGTTTTATGATATTCCAGAATTAAAGCTATGTCCTGTTCCAACTAAACCAGTGCCAATTCTAATAGGCGGCCATTCAAAGCCTGCTCTAAGAAGAGCCGCACGGTGTGACGGCTGGATTAGTGCAGGACTAAGTTTAGATGAAACAAAAAACTTAATAGATCAAATTAACGCCTTTAGAGCAGAATATGGAACTATGGATCATCCGCAGTATCAATTTCAGGTCATGGGAGAGGCTGCATACTCCCCCGATGGTGTAAAGCAATTAGAAGATCTTGGCGCAACTGAGGTTATTGTTGCTTTTAGAAATACCTATGAGGGTGGTGCTGACGAAAGAACACTCGAAGGAATGATTGCTGAAATAAATTGGTATGCCGAAGAAGTAATAAATCAATCAAAGTAATATTCATTAAATTATAAATGGTCGGGATGGCCGGATTTGAAACGACGACCACCTCACCCCCAGCAAGGTGCGCTAAAAGCTATTCTTCATCCCGAAATAACAGTAATTGTATGTATATGAAGATTAAATATACATGAATGTTTTTATGTAATTTTAATCGTGTTCATTAAAAAAACGTTTTTAATCAGGCTTCTCAATCAAGAATTAACTCTTAGAAAGGCGGCTAAGGGAACTGGCTAATAATTTATTTGTTAAATTAATTTGCAATATACAAGGAAAATGATAATAATACGCCCTATATCTAGGACGACGCTATACAAAGTAGTTAATCTGGAATAAACAGTTTTCATAAATTAAAAAATGGAGTTTTGACGATGGCTAAATTAAAAAATAAGTTCAACTATTTCTTAGCAATGATGGTACCTTTTGTTGCTAATAATATAGTAGCTCAAGAAGCCGCAGAAACTGAGGCACCTAAGACAGCTGGAACAGAAGAAGTTGCAAAAGAAGCTGCAAGTGGTTCCTTAAGCGCTGGAGCTATTGCAGCAGCAGTAGCAGCAGCAGCAGCAATAGCAGCAATAGCAGATTCTGGAAGTGGAGGAGCGGCAATACCTGCCCCTACCCCTGCCCCTGCCCCTACTCCTGCTCCTACCCCTGCCCCTACCCCTGCCCCTACCCCTGCTCCTACAGTAATCGAAGAGTATGATGTCGAAGTAGAGAAAGTCGTTGAAACAACTGAAGTGGTAACTGGTGTCGGAACTGCTACAGCGACAGCAACACAAACAGCGACAGCGACAGCAACACAAACAGCGACAGCGACAGCAACACAAACAGCGACAGCAACACAAACAGGCACAGTAACTCAAACGGCAACTTATAACACTACATCAGTAACGGATGTTGAGGTTGAGGTGGAAGTTGAGGTTGAAGTGGATGTTGAAGTTGAAGTTGAAGTTGAACAAGAAATAATAGAAGAGATTGAGGAAATAGTTGAAGTAACTATTTCGGTTCCAGTGGAAGAATCAGTGTCATCTACATCAACTATTACTCAGACAGTAACAGCGACTAGAGTTCAATAACCTACAAGGCACGAAAAAAAGGGCTCAAATGAGCCCTTTTTTTTATTTTATTTTTAATACTTATAATAAAAATCAACAATCATTTCTTTTGAAAATGGATGTAAGCTCTGTGTTGAGCGAATAACCTGGTTATTGTTGTCAACAAAGTAAGTATTTTCGGCGGAAAATCTAATTGCTGGAATATAAATATGATGTTTATATTCAGTTACAGTAATGTCTTGACCAAGCCTTAAGAGCGATGAGAAACCAACCTTTCTTACCTCATTGTGTGCTTCAGCGTATTTAAGATCAGGATTATATAAACGTACTTTTGAAGTGAAATCATTTAGTAAATGCAGCTCATCAGGAAGGGGAGTAAAATAAAAATCTCTCTCAAGCCCAGAGGTAGAAAAAATCATCCCTTTGGCTGTCTTAAGAAGGACTCCATCACTAGACACCCAGCTTTGCACACTATCAGTGTAGCTAGACAAAACCACTATACTTGATGAACTTCTTCGACCAAAGTCAACTCTAGCGAATGAATACAAGGCATCATCATAGAACTGCTGATCCACATCAATGATATTACCCAGAATATAATTACTAAGAATCTCAGCGCTTTGAGAATTCGGTGAAACACAGGATGACGAAAGAGTTAGAGTCATAAGAAATATAAGAGGTTTTTTAATCATATAAATCAGCCCAATTCTCAGCAATTCGATATCTACTTCCTTGATCTGTGACATTCCATAAACTGTACTGTGTATTCAAATCAGCGCCTCCATCTCTGGTAATAGGCCTGAGACCAAATCCCGTATAGCCTTTAGAGTAAGCACCAAAGAATGATTCAATTGGTACAAAGAAATAAAATCCTTTGTCGAAACTACCTTCACCAAATTCTTCCTTGCTAATATCAGTGATTGTAGCAAATATACCCATTCTTAAACCTGATGTAAAAATCTTACTAAGGTCTATTTTTATGCCAGAGTCTTTCGCTAAAAATCGGCCTGCCTTTGCATGAACCTGAACACCAAGATTTTTGCTGTAGTAATAGCCATTAATAAAACCTGTAAAAGTTTGATACTCCTGAAATCCAAATCTTTGGTTGTAGTCTCTTTTTTTTGCAAGCCATGTTTCAGCTCCTATAGCCCAAGTTTTATCAAATGGTCGATAAAGAACTTCTTGACCGAATCCTCCAAACATTGGTTCCAAGTAGCCTATAGTAGACTTTGCATAAATATTCTTCTTGAGTTGTTTATAATAATTAATCTGCAAAATATCTATTGAAAAATCTTCGCTTGCAGAAAGATATTCGACTACCTCTGTTCTCACGGGAGGCAAAAGACTGTATGAGCCAACCTTAATATCATTAAAAGTAGAATAAACACCAACCGAGGCTTTTGCAGAGATTGTAAGATTCCTTTTTAATAGTATTTCGCTCACAAGGCCAAATCGCAAGTCACCAAAGAAAAAGCCATCCGGGCCGCCAATTTGACTTCTAAAAAGTGGTGCAAATGAGGTAATATGCTTAGGCAAATCACTTCCTGGAGTAAACTCATACTTCAAAGAGTCTATGCTAGCCCCTCTTATCATATCAGTTGGCAGTGTTACATCATCATATGGTATAGGATCATACCTGTTGAATTTATCTCTATTGATCTCAATGGTATTTAAGCTCATGTCAGCATTGGCATTAGTAATCAGAAATCGCTCAATAGAGTCAGGAGCGGTATCATTCAAAACTCTGGCTACCCTGCCTGTAGCCTGCACATAGCTCACGTATTTATTTTGAGAGTATTTTATACTTACAGTCTTATTTTTGTGATCGATGGCTGCAGATTGCATCGGTGTTTTTCTGTCATTCATAGCCTGAAGAGTAGACAGGTAAAAATATCTATTATTTTTAGCATTAACCTTCTTTAATATTGCTGAATTTTTTACAGGCTCATAAAAATCATTTTTTTTAATCTGAGTACCATTTTTTGAGAAGATGCCATTGACTGAAAAGCCAAAATTTATCGTATTGCCCCTTATAAACCCTAAGCTAAGTTGCAATCTATTGTTTACAGGAAATAATAAGCCGATATTTACCTTGTGCTTCTGTGGCTCAGGTAAAACGCCTTCTTCAAGATAATCGGTCGAATCATACTCTAACTTTAGTCTCATGCCTTTAATAAAAGGCAAAAAAACCTCTGCCCCACCAAAAATTGAAGCATTTCCAGAAAAATAATCATCAACTGAGAATTCTCCACCCCGGCCAGTTACTCCTGTGCGTGATTTAAATCTTGTGCTAACTCTTGTTAGTGGATTTGAATATCTCTTATTGCTCATCGTGCCCCAAGCAGCTCCAAGAGTTATATCTATATTATAAAATTTTTTTGATGCAACCAGGAATTCAGATGAGAAAATACCAGTCCCCCCAATATCTCGCATACCTAATGCGATAGCTGGAAAATTATATGTCTCAGTAACAAGTTTCAACTTTGTACTAAATCCCTTATCTTTATATGATTGATTGCCACTAAAATTAAAATTATCACTATATAAGACATTTGAGATATCTGTGTATGCATAAGTTGCTTCAAGCCAATTAAATGGATAGGCTACAAGAGAGCCTCTAGTGTAAGGGTTCATTTTTTTCAAGGAGAATGCCAAGGTGCCAGCATCATAAAAACGAGCATTTGGCATATTAATTAGCCCTAGTGTTCCATAGTTAGAAAATGAGGGAGTACTAAATGGATACTTGTAGTCATTTATATCTGCGCTAATGTTCAGTGAGTAAACGCATAAGACGCAGAAAGAAAAATAGCTCTTTATACCCACTTTACTTATAAAGGAATTCACCTGAATTTATCTTTCATCCCTTCAAGCTATTAAATTAATCTATGGCGTTTAATGATGCAACGCTTAATGCAAGGGAACTAAAGACAGGGGCAAGAACTGCTGCATAGTTTAGGCCCTCTATTTTTCCAATTTCTCTTGGTACATATATCACAGAGCCTGGAAGAATGCTGTCCCGCGACTCAAAGTTAAAAAGCTTGTTACGAACAAGCCTGGCACTTCCATTGGGATTGATCACAATCACTCTTTGATTGTCTGAAAATTCACTGTACCCACCCGTAACTTCAATATAATCCTTAAAATTATATTCTGGTTTGTAAGGTAAAGCACCTGGGCTTAATAGCTCGCCAGTTATGTAAACCATTTGGGTAATTTTTGGGATATGGATTTCATCACTAGCCACTAGTGTAATATCCAAAGACGGATCATTTCTAATTTTACTTAAGTCGAATTCTGCAATAATTCTTCCAGAGGGCTCGAGATTCCGATATTCCTGCAGAATAAATGCCAATGAGGTTTCTCCTGCGGCAATCATATCTCTTGCTGCTGGGGAAGTAGCAATAAATTTAATCATCTGGCTATAGTTTCTCTGATTAGAGGTCTTGGATACCTCATATGCCTCTGCTCTATTAAAGATACCTCTGTATTCCTGCGCATTATCTGTATATCCTCCAGCTCTGTTAATAAGCTGAGAAAGAGTCTCGCCAGTCTTTATATTGTAATCACCAGGATTCATCACTTCTCCTGTTAATTTTACTGATTGAATGCTTTCTCTCACTGGAGCATAGCTTTGAACCATTATGTTATCAAAATTTGATAATTGAGTCTCGGTTATACTTTTAAGGGGCACTTCAAAACTCTGCACTCCGTCCTGAGTTGTGCGATCAATTCTAATGATATTATTAAAAGATGAAATAAAACCGCCAGCAAAATTAATGATATCTGACAAGTATTCCCCTTCCTTAAATTCGTAAACCGCTTCGTTAATAACACCACCCGATAGATAGATAGTTGACTGTGCGGGCTTAATAATCAAACTATCACCACTTCGGAGGCTTGTACTTTCGCCGAGCTTGCCCTCATAAAAAATATCGTAGAGATCAACCACTTGAATTAACTTATTATTACGATAGTGATGAATGTTGCGATAAGATCCCAGTAGATCAATTCCACCGGCCGAATCCAGCGCTGAGATTACTGAGGAACCTCCATTAAGAGTGTATATGCCTGGCATCGAAGCATTGCCAGTGATTAAAATATTAATGTCCCTCATAGAAGTAAGGGTTGTAAAAATCTTTGAGCCGATATATGTATTGTTAGCTTCAGCGGCAATTAAGTCATCGACTCTAGCAATGCTCAAGCCAGCAACATAAATTTTGCCAATCCCTGGGATGCTTATAGAGCCATCTTTGTATACTTGAAGGCTTGAACTAGAGTTAACTTTACCGATGATCTGCACCCTTAAAATGTCACCAACATCTAAAATATAATTTGAAGATGCGCTAGGCTGGTTTGTGGGACTAAAAGAACTTTGCATAGATTGAAAAAAATGATCGCCAAACCGCTTCAGATCTGAGCTTTGCTTTGATGTATCCGCAAAATTATTTTCTATTTTTTGGAGCTTTAATTCAATTTCTTTAAGTTGCTTTTGGGTTTTAGAAAGGTTTGTATCAAATGAGTTATATTTCTTGTCTTTTACGCTTTGCGCATTCTGATTCATCTCAGATAATAGATCTACTCGAATATCACTAGGAAGGCTTTTCAAGAAATCTGCGTCTAATTCTTCCTGAGCATTTGCTGAGATCAGAAAAAAAATAGACCCTAGTAGTAAATATGTTTTAGATAGATTTTTCATTGTCTTAAATGTTGTCAATATATAGCAGATTATAAGCCATATGCTCTGATATGTTTTAGATTTTCACAATACTAATTCCTTGATTCTAATATAATGTCTTAAATAATCTTTTCTAATTAATGCATAATCATATTTATTGCGTATGACGTCTCTAGGCTGGTAAGCTTTTTCTTGGCTAGCTTGCAAGCTAATACTGTCTATGAGCTTGGCGAGTTTTTCAGAGCTATCCGCTTCACAAAACCACCCTATTGCTGGAAACTCTTGAATCATGAGATCAAGCTCTGAACCTTTATCACCAATTATTATAATAGGTTTATTTGCAGCCAAAGAGAAATAAGCTTTACTGGGAACTGCACAGCCCTTCATGCCTCCAGCAAGTGACGCAATGGAAATATCTCCATAATTTTCTTCATTGCCACTGTCAAATGTTCTACCAAGCGTCAAAACAACATTCTTGGATGGATTCTGATCTATAAAGCGCTGAACCCTAAATGATTCTGTGCCACTTCCAACAAATAAAAATCTAGCATTAGTAGCCGTGGAGTACTGAATGGCTGCTAATAGATTTTTTACGCCCTGCATTTTTCCAATATTACCAAAAAAACTAAAGGTTATTTCATCCTGAGGCCTCCTGGCTACAGCTGGGTGAATCTTGAGGAGAAACTCCTCTAAATCAATAAAATTGGGTATGTATTCAATATCTAGTGTCTTTGATTTGACCTTATCTTCAATTAAAAGCTTCATATCTCTTCCAATTACAATAATAGAAGTTGTTACAGCATAACATTTAACCAAGAGAGCACTGATCGTTTTCAGCAAAGGTGCGAATCTATCAGCATTTTTATTGATAGCCATGAGATTATCAGGAAAAACATCATGCACTAAAAGAATCCACTTGAACCGCACTATTTTTTTTAATAGGCCAAGGGATAGGATAAGAAAAACTGGATTAGTTCCACAATATACAATGTCATTTTTTGATATATTCTTTGCAAGATAAATGAAATATCTTCCTGAAAGGTAGATTTCATTGAGCACCCTTAGAAAAAAAAAATTATTTTTATACTTGAGCGCAGGAATACGCTTGACCAAAAAATCTTGCATCAAAGGAAGAGACTTATCTTCTAGATTAGAGGAGGTAATTAAATGTATGCTGTCATTCGAGGGTGCAATAGCATAAATAATCTTTTCCCAGAAATAACCTGTAGAATTTTGCTGACTAGATAGAAATTCAGAGATAATAAAAATTCTTGCGGGCTGATTTGTGGTGGCCGTGAGAACTATTTCTTCCATGTGTTGGAGTTAACAAAATCAACATAGCTATGGATAATCCGAACAACTTTTTTTGAAACTAAGTTATGGCCATAATCCCTAACTAGGTTAAGCTCCCTGTGATCCCCTCTGCTTTGAGTATTTAAAATTAACAGGGCTTGCTTTACTCTTTCCACTTTGAGGCCTGTCATAATAACACTACCCTCTTCCATGGCTTCTGGTCTTTCATGGGCCTCTCTAATGTTTAATGCTGGGAAGTTTAAGATTGAGGATTCCTCGCTTATAGTCCCGCTATCAGACAGCACAGCCTGAGCATTTATTTGCAAAAAATTGTAATCAAAAAATCCTAAGGGTTTGAGCACCTGCACCCTTTCATTGAATTTAAATTTTAAATTTTCAATCCTTTTTAGGGTCCTTGGATGGGTAGACATAATAACTGGAAGATTAAAATCTTTGGCTATACAATTTATTGTATCAAAGAGGTCTAAACAATTCTTATCTGAATCAATATTCTCTTCTCGATGGGCGCTGACTAGAAAATATTTAAACTGCTTTAATTTTAAAGTATCTAGAATTTTAGATGCATGTATTTGCGCATTATAGTAATCTAAAACTTCGTTCATAGGGCTGCCCGTTCTGATAATCATGCTAGGATGAATGCCCTCTCTAAGAAGATACTCTCTTGCAATTGAACTATAAGTTAAGTTGATATCCGCAATATGATCAACAACCTTTCTATTAATTTCTTCGGGAACACGCATGTCAAAACATCGATTGCCTGCTTCCATATGAAAAATTGGAATTTTCAGTCTCTTGGCGGCCAGCGCAGACATGCAACTATTTGTATCACCAAGGATGAGCACTGCATCAGGCATTTCTTTTTTTAAGACTTTCTCGCACTCGATTATTACATTCCCTATGGTTTCTGAGCTTGATGAGCCGGAAGCACTTAAAAAGTATTCAGGTTTCCGGATACCTAACTCTGTAAAAAAAATTTCATTTAATTCAAAATCATAATTTTGACCTGTATGCACTAGCTTATGATCACAGTATTGCTCAAGCTCATTTATAACCCTAGATAGCCTAATAACCTCAGGCCTAGTGCCAACAACTGTAAGAACTTTTATTTTACTCATCGTATAGATTATAACTGTATGTATCAGGAATTTGGGGATCAAAAATTTCGTTTGCCCATAGCAAAACTAGCATTTCATCATTTCCAATATTTGTTATGTCGTGACTCCAGCCTGGAATAGTTTCTATAACCTCTTTGCTTTCAGCTGCGATAGTAAGAGTATAGGTTTCATGAGTATTAATATTCTTAAAATGAAAACGAGCCTGCCCTTGAAGAATTAAAAATTTTTCATTTTTAGTATGATGAAAATGTCCGCCTCGAGTGACTCCAGGATGGGCTGTAAAAAATGAAAATTGTCCAGAGCTCTGAGTCTTAAGTATTTCAATGAAGCTGCCTCTCTCATCTTTCTTCTCTTCTAAAGGATATGAGAATTGCTTAGGATTCAGGTGGGATAAATAGGTTGCATATAGCGCCCTCAAAAACCCAGTCCCAACTTCTGGAATAATCAGAGAATTTCTTGACTCTTTAAAAAGCTCGATAGAGTTGATAATATACTGTAAAGAGACAGTAAAAAATTCTGGAATATTCTGTAGATTATATGATCTATAGCTAGCAATCTTTTCAAGAGTACTATTAAACATGTTAACAACATCGTCTATATATATTAGATCTAGCTCTTGCGCAGGATTTGAAACCTCTAGGGGAATATTATTTACTATGTTGTGGCAGAATGTAGAAACTACCGAATTATAATTAGGTTTACACCACTTTCCAAATACTCCGCATAAACGAAAAATGATCACTGTATTTGAAAAATTCTGTGCAAATACCTCAAGGATTTTCTCAGCTGAAAGCTTGCTGACTCCATAAGGATTATCTTGAATGGCTTGAGTAGAGGAAGAAAAAATAATAGGAATATTTCGATTGGTCTTGCTCACTTCCAAACATATTAATTCTGTAAGATCCACATTAGCAGTCTCAAAAGCTGATATTTTTTTTGGTCTATTTTCTCCTGCTAAATGAAAAATTACGTCAGATTTAGAAATGCAATTTTGCAAAGCTTTATCATCATCACCTCTCTTGTAAAAAAAAAGCTGGTGCTGTGCTTGCTGCTCCAATGAGGCAATAAGATTTTTAGCTATAAACCCATCTGCACCTGTAATCGTGATATTCATGTGAAGGTTGCTATGATTTATATTCTTGCATTAATTCTTGGATAATATTTAAATCTTTAAGAGTTGCAATCGTTTCCGCAAGATTAAGAATCTTTGTATTGTGGGAGTTATAGTCCTCAGCAATAGAAATCTTTTCCTCGCCAGAGCTCTCATACCTATCATAATTAAGGTCTCTTAAATCAGCTGGGACTCTATAGTAGTCACCAAGATCCTCGGACAGCACTCTCTCCTCGCGGCTTAACAAGCATTCATATAATTTTTCACCGTGCCTCGTACCAATAGTTTCAATGGGATGGTCTGGCAAGCCTGCAATGGAAAGGATTGCCTCAGCTAAGATTTTAATAGTGCTAGAAGGTGCTTTTTGTACGAAAATATCGCCTGGTTGAGCATGCTGAAATGCATACAGAACAAGGTCAACCGCATCATTCAAAGACATTAAAAATCTTGTCATATTTGGGTCGGTAATAGTAATTGGTAGATTATTTCGAATTTGTTTTAAGAACAGAGGGATAACAGAACCGCGGGACGCCATGACATTTCCATATCTAGTTGAGCAAATAATTGTAGATTGTGAACTTCTTGATTTTGCAATGGCCACTTTCTCCATCATGGCTTTAGAAATTCCCATTGCATTAATGGGATACACTGCCTTATCAGTACTTAAACAAATAACTTTTTCTACGTTAGAAGAAATAGCAGCCTCAATCACATTCTCAGTCCCAAGAATGTTTGTTTTTACTGCTTCCATAGGATGGAATTCACATGAAGGCACCTGTTTTAATGCGGCGGCATGAAAAATGTAATGTGAACCTCGGACAGCATCCAAAACAGCACCATAATCACGAGTATCTCCAATATAAAATTTAACTCTCTTATTAGGAAATTGTTGCCTAAGATCATCTTGTTTTTTTTCATCCCTACTAAACACTCTAATCTCACCAATATCAGTGTCTACAAATCTGGAAAGAATGGTCTTACCAAAAGAACCTGTACCACCTGTAATTAATAGTGTCTTATTTGTAAACATTATTGCACCTCAAAATAATTTAAGTATTATAGATCATATATGTCATATGAATAGAATCTTGAGGCTACAGCATTAGATGAAATAGATGTCAGCAGCCCTACTTTATTTGCAACCAATCCATCCTTAGAGCTCACTCCCTGGTGCGCAGGAAATTGAAAAGAGCCAAATCCAAAAAGATACGGGTTCAAATAATCCTTTTGCCCAATAGATAGAATTTCAAGCTCGCCAGATTGCTTGGAAAATTTGTAAAGAATAGCGCTGGATTTTATGGGCAATAAAGGTAGCCATGCTCTCCAACCCAATGCAATAGAAGGTTCCACAGAGGTTGAGAAAATAGCTAGGTCTTCACTCTCAATCCCATAAATTACTGGGCCCTCAAGTTTAAGGTAATTCTGCAATATATAGCGATCATTTAACTTGGCAAGCTTCTTGATGTAATTACCTCCGCCAGGAGAGTCTGTTGCAATATAAAATGTATTTGTTGTTGCAAAGCAAAAAACAGCTCTATATTCTTGAGAACTAATAAGGATTGGTGTAATTTTTTTTAAGGATACATCTAGCTCCCAAATACCTACAGAATCACACTGATCACCTATGTTAAGAAAAATTTTATCTTGAAATTGATAGTAAGAATGTATGTGATTTATTGTGCCCCGCTCAAATGAATAAAGATGCTCGTAGCAATCAAGATTAGAGAAAGGTGCAGCATAGAGATTAACAGTATTCATTTTTAAATTAGCTTCGTAATGGGAATAAAGTATATGTGCATCTCCCTCAATTAACACCACCCCAACATTCAAACATTTAGTAAAATCTTTTGGAGTGATAATTTTCTTGAGAGACAAGTCAGCTGAATTTAAAACATACAATCCTACTCCGCAAGATACAATATATTTACTTCCCTCAATCCATCTAACATTATAGATAACCCTTCTTGAGAGTCGAAGCAAGAGATTCAGAGTTGAGAGCATAAATGGAAACAGCCTAGGACCTTTTTTTAAAATCTGCCCGCTAGCATTAAGTTGGACTAATCTGCCAAACTGGAGGCCAATCATAGAATTTTTTTCTACAACTAAAATATACATTTATCTAGTCTCGATACTATGAAAGCTAAATGATTGAGAAGAATATAGGTTTAATCTGGTATTTACTCTCCAATCTTTAATTAAATAAAATAGTGGTATCAGCGCTAACACAGCTCCCCTACTCGTTAAAACAAATTCCGTTATAAAGAGGCCAAATAAGACGTAGCAAGAAAAAAATAAAAGTCTTTTTTCCCGTGCATTATCTGGATTCATGGATCTAAAAAATAATCTGGCAAGAAAATATGTAAGCATAGAGAGGTAAAAAAATAAACCAAAAAAGCCAAAATGAATTATCAAAATAGTATGAATGCCATCTGCCCAAAGAATTTTTGAATTAAATACTGATTGCCCTAGAATCATTGAACCGGATAGAAATTCTTTAATAGCAATCATTAATTTAGCAATCCTATTATTTGCGCTAGAATCCTCATAGAAATTAAAGTTAAAAGAGCGGGTAGACGGAAGAAAATTATCAATGGCTTCAAAGTTAAAAATTAAAATACCGGCACCGCACAATACCGATAGGACCAAATAGAAGAGTTGTTTTTTTGATCCCAAGGCAAAAAATAGACAGAAAAGTATTATGTATAAAGCAAGGGGATTTCTTGAGCCAGTAACTAAAATGATAAATAAAGTAGCGAGACCTATAAAATATTTAAACATATTTTGAAGATACAAAAAAAGGTACAACCCTAGACCTCCAGAAATATAAGCAAATAAATGGCTATCATTTGAGGGATTTGCTAATGTATTGGTTCCTGGAAAGGATAACTGGCTTAAGGATGTCGATAGAGATGAATCTGAGGTGACAATCAATACGTAATATAATGTCCAAAGTAAGATTGCCATCCAGCAAAAAAGAATTGTTTTATTTAGCTCAACTACTGAAAACTCAACGTTTTGGACCAAAAGATATAATCCAAATATAAAGAAATACTTATACAAAAAACCAAAAAAAATAATTGTAGATGCAGAATTTCCACCTCCACTAAAAAATCCCGAGAAAATATATAGAGTTATAAAAATACTAAAAATAAATAGGCCATCACTAGGTATAACTAGGTCCTTCTTAAAAAGTATTGTGCTTAGCAAGCCAGCAGACAATAACAAATCTGATAAGCTTAAAAAGGATATTCTAAAATTAACTAGGGAAAATGCCATGAGTAGAAAAATAAAAATTTTAGCCATGTCATTCAATCCAGAGTAAAAGTAGTTTTTAATTAATAAAGTATAGCAAAGGCTTTAATTGAATAATTTTTTTTAGCTCTTTGAAGACAGGAAATTTTGAAGCAACCTTAGCTGCCATGCCAAAATCCGAACAAATTGGTAGCACTTTTTAAAATCGCGTAATAACAAATGTTTTAATGAGGAGACAACGCCACATTTAAAGAATATAACTTTTAAACTCTCCTTTCTCATCATAAAATTAGCTAAAGATTTTGAGCAATCTAACAAAGAAAGATAATCCTTAAAAGCATGTTGTTTCTCAATAATCTCTATCGAGCTGATAATCCTCATAAATCTAAAATTAAGCCTCTCTTCTGATATATCGTTGAGGTTGCCAAATGTTTGGCTTTCATGCTGTCTATAAAGATATGCTGGCTCGACCTCATTATGAATATAAATATTATTTGCATAAACGGATAATGAGAACCAAATATCCTCAAAAGGCATTTCCTGAGGTATAGGAAAAACATTTTCAATGTCACTTTCAAAGAAAGTCCATGCTACTTTTGGCAAAAGAATAAGATTTTTTATATATTTTTTATTATTTTTTATTGATTGATGGGCCATTGGCAATATTGAAATTTTTTCTAATTCATGGGTTACGGCAATAAAGGGGTGAACGAAGGATTGATTTTTCGATGCATTTCGTTCGAGCATATCCCAAAATGATTCCATCAAGCAATCATCAGCATCAACAAATTTATAATATGAGGCATTAATAAGAGAATAACCATAGTTTATTGCGTTAACTTTGCCTGAAGCTTTATTTTTCTCTAAAAGAATCCTAGAGGGGTTTTTCATTTGGAGTCGCGAGCATATATTAAAGGTGTCATCATCAGAATGATCATCAATAATCACCAATAAGATGTCATCTCTATCATGAAGTAGATAACTTGTTATTGCTTCATCAATATACTTTTCAACATTTTTAGCTGGCATTATCATGCATAAAAAATACTTTTTAGAATATCTAGATGAATCTTGAGCTAAAGACATTGATCGATGAAATTAAAATTAACATCAGAATAACCTATCAAATTTTTTAATTTTTCTCTATCCTCGTTTGTTTTAAAGGTAATGGGAGTAAGGTTTTCTAAATTCAAATTTTGAGTATCTAGATTACATCTTTTATATATCTCTGCATACGAATCTACATTTCTTTTGAAGCGTCCAGGATCGTACATAATAACTTTAAAGCCAGCTAGCAATAACTCAGAAACCATCGTAGAGAGAGTCGAGCAAAAGATGTGCGTTGGCTTTATCTCGTTTACTATATTTATGAAATCAGAACTGTCACTTAGAAGGTTAAACTTTTCATAGCCATGAATATCTTTCAAAAATTTAATGTCTTCGCCTTTTTTAAACTTAAGGAAAAGACTTAAATTATTCTTAATGCAATATTCATTAGCAAAATTTATTACATTTAAAGTTTTTTGATTGTCGAATACGTCATTGGGGAATCTAAAAGCGCCACTCCCCATAAATAATATATTATTGGTTTCTTGATAATTCGTTCGTATCTCCTGCAATCTCTCAACAGATAGCTTGACCTGAATATTTCCACAAGCAATATAGTTTTTCTTTCCTTTGATTTTCAATAATCTAACTTTGATTATTCTTGAGTGTAATAAAACAAATGGCTTCAACATGATTAGCCTTGGTAAATAAAACAATAATGCAACCCTAATTAATTTACTTAATTCAGCCTTAAATCTATAGATAATGTTTGATTCTATTATTGCAAGGCCATGAGGTATTGAAATTATTTTTTTAATTTTATTTGCTAACGAAAGAAAGGTCATTTCATGAGATCTATATAGATTATCTGTCAGTAAAATGCTTTCATCAGAGGAATCAAAATCAATCAAAGTTGCCAAGGTATTTCGTCTTATTTTGGAAGATCTTATGGAATCATACAAACCCAATTTAGATAAGTGGAAATTATTAGAAAAATCTATAAAAGCTAGATTAAAATTTTTGATTGCATTCCAAGCTTTATGCTTTGATAGACCTGGCCTTAAACAAATTATTGTGATGTTCAATTCTTCATCCTCTGAGCTACTAAGAATCTTCGCAAAGCTTGGGCATTGCGATTCAGTGCTAATAAATATATAAATTTTTTTATTTTTTAGAGTTGATGCTGACATTAATCAAAAAAAATCTTCAATCTTGTGGCTGCGTGATTGAAGGCAATTTCTTGAGCCTCTCTGGTCATACCGCCAATATGCGGAGTTATCAGAATTTGATTGCTTACTTTTGAGTGTAATAAAAGTGGGCTTGATGTCCTGCCTCTAATTTCATCACAAAGAACATCAGTAGCAACTTTTGCCTTAGGATTTTGGCTAAGAAAATCCACTAAATCCTTCTCATTGAGAACATCACCTCGAGCAGTATTAACCAACAAGATGTCGCTCTTCATCTTTGAAAATAAATCCCTATCAAGCATATTAGTTGTCTCTTCACTCACATGCACATGTAAAGAGATAATATCTGATTTAGACACTAACTCATCTAAAGATTCAGCTTTTTCATACTCCTCATTTTCTATATTCTTATATGGATCAAAGACTATTACTTTTGCACCAAAAGCTCTAGAATATTTTGCATAGAGGCTTCCAAGTCTCCCAAAACCTATAACGCCTACTGTAAGACAGTTTATTTGACGTCCTATAAATTGAGTATAGTCCCATTCACCCTTCTGAACAGAAGACTCACTTTCAACGATATTTCTAAGAGAACATAGAGTTAAGGCAAAGGCATGCTCCGCTGTTGAGCTTATTCGATTGATTACTTCGCGCTCTTCTGTCAAAGCAAGAATTGGAATATTCATTATTTTTGCATACGCTTTGTCAATATGATTGGTGCCAGTTGATGCTGTACAAATAACTTTTAAGTGTTTTGCTTTCTGGATTAAATCCTCTCCAAGAAATACTTTAGATTTATTGGGATTTGTATAAATTGCATCATATTGCTCAATAACTTCTAAAACTTCATCTTTAGATGGATCATCTAGGTAAGTAACGCTTCCAATTTTTTCTAGCTTCTCTGAGACGCCAATAATATGCTTGACGGGAGTGATAACTAATATTTTGATATTATTATTCATGTATCTTAATTATTTAAGAGCGGCTGACTCAATAATTTTCGTTGCCATTTGAAAATCCATTTCGGTATCAACATTTATCGCTTTATTGTCTGTAAGAAAGTAAGGCCTGCTATTATCTGATCCATATCTCTTTCCATCAATCATCAAGTGATCTCTTTTAAGAGCGTAAATAGAGCCGCTTCGAATGTATGCATTTGGCTTGAGATCTTGTCTTCTTGATTCAGGTATTTCTGGGATGCAAAAATCTTTAATCCTATCATTCTCAATTTTTTTTATTCTAGCAGGATGATGGTCATGAAGTTGATTTACTGCAATTACAGAATCAGCTTTAGTATCAATAAGCTTTTTAATACAAGCATCAATATCTTCAACTGTTTTAAGTGGATTGGTACACATTAACTCAACCACAAAATCAAATATTATATTTTGATTATTCTCAACCCACTCTACACAATGTTGAAGTGCACTTACAGAGCTCGCTGTATCTGATGAATACTCACTTGGCCTAAGAAAGGGTGACTGGGCTCCAAAACTAATAGCAGTTTGCTGAATTTCAAGATCATCAGTTGAAACTATATAATCAGTAATATAATCACTCTTTAATGCTTCATTAATAGTGTAGCCAATTAATGGAATACCATTTATTGGTTTAATATTTTTTCTTGGCACTGACTTAGACCCACCTCGTGCTAGCGTTATTCCTAGTATTTTCAAAACAGGCTAGCCTATACCTTTCCAAGTATTTCCATTATCGGTGTAGTGATGGTCTACTGACATTGCAGGGTCATATAAAATACTAAGTTTATTTTCTTCAATCATATCTATTGCCCAATATCTATCTTCTTTTCCAGATAATGCTTCGTTAAAAGGATATTTAAGCAGAGTGTCTTTCTTGAAAAACGATAGAGCATTGTGGAAAAAATATCTTCCCTCAGAGTCTGAATACATATTTTCTACCTCTTTATCAATAAAATGGCTCCAAATATATCTTTTTGATATTCTTTTGCCTTGATAGAAAGGTGTCTGGTTACCAAAGATCGCCACATGATTGTTAAGATCAGATAAGTGCTTATCTAGATCAAACTGTGTTAATACACAATGGCTAGAGATAATAATTATATTTTCATTAGTTGCAGTTTTGACACCTAAATTTATAGACTTCCCAGGTGTATATTGATCTATTTGAGTTGTTATCATTTCAGCATATCCTAGGGAATTTTTAAGATGAGGATCGCTTTTAAAAGAATTGACTATGGGCATAGTTTCATCGGTTGAATTATTATCTACTAAAATAATTTCTGGATTTTTAATATTATCTAGTATTGATTGAATGCAGTGACCTATCCATCTTTCCTCATTTCTAGTCCTAATTATTACTGAGATTCCTTTATTTTCTGCATTCATTTTTGTAGATTCTTAATTATTAAAATTTTATTATATGTGATTTAAATCTATTAAATAGATGCTGAATCCTAATGAGATAATTGCCTGCTAAATAACAGAGCTATAGTCCGAGTTTATTTTTAGGTTGAAAGCACAGATCTGCTATAAACGGCTTGGCAGTTAGGATCATAGTTAAAACAAAGCCATTGTCATGCATAGCGCTTACAAACTCATGTAGTTTATAAACCCCTTCGAAAGATTCATGATTATGTCTAACCTCAGCAATAACAAAGTCAGTGGATTTAAGTGTTTTTGAGGCACCAAGAATCACATTTAACTCAAAGCCTTCTGTATCAATTTTAATTCCAAGTCTTCCTAGTTCTTTTTCAGACTCTACTACCGCATCGAGTGTTTTGATTTGAACCTTATATTGCTCTAAAGGCTCACCTTCATAATTTATATCTGCAACTTTTAATAAAGTTGACCTTCCCATTTTTTCTTCAACATTTAATATCAGTTCACCGCTCTCTGCGCCAACTGCACATTTATGAAACATCACATCTCTTGAACCAAGCTGCTCATTAACGTATGTTTCTGCTTCATTCAAAGGATCAATAAGTAATAATTTTGCTGAATGAAAGCGATCATATAGATCAGCAGTCCCTTTTGGGCCAACACCAATATCAATTAATGTATCAATCTTTGGAAGTCTATCTAATTGTGGCCAATCAACATACATGCCAGTTTCTTCATAAAAATATTTTTTTGCCATTTTATTACGCCTTTGTTCAGTCATTGAGTCTAAGTAACTTGGTGATTTTAACATCTAAAGATAAATTAAACACTATGCCTTAAAACTTCTTTGTTAATGTTTGAATACCTAATGTGAAGTTAAGTATGAGCTAATCCCATATTTCTTTTTTAAATAATATGCATAAAAAATTATTGCTGCGGGTTGAATCAAGGCAATGATAAAAATTACTAAGTATGTTGAAGTGCCACCAAAAGCAATCACAATTGACGCAATTCCAAAAAATAGCAACGCAATTATTATAAATATCCTAGAAATATAATATTCTTCACCCTTTGCAATTAAAATGGGATCTGGAAATCCAATAAAAGCTTTAAGGAATAGTATGCTATTCAGTAAAATTGAAAGCTCTATTATTATTTCAATGTTTGGAGTGTTAAATATGTACATAAGGTTATGAGCTACGATTAATGTAAGAAGCATCAAGAAAGAAACTAAGAGGTTTATCAAGGTAAATTGATTTTTCTTTTTTAATATTTCTGAGAGCTCTTCTTTAGATGCAATTCTTTGGAGTTCTGTTGCAAGAGAAGAAGAGATTATAGAACATACACTTATTATTGCCATAGCAACTCTATATGATCCAGAGAATGCTGGGTTTGATATAAACCCAAGCAAAAGAAGCGCTCCATGAGAATTTGTTACTTGAGAAGCATTGATCATAAAAAAAGAAAGATTTTTCTTTACTGTCGGTACAATATCTCCTAAGAAATTTAGCTTTTTGTAATTTAAGTCTTTACATCTTGAAATTAAAGCGAAAGCCATGGATGGAGTCAGTGATAAGAAATATAAATGAATTATTTCTACCTCAGCTTTTAATAAAATAAATATGCTTATTAAGATAATAAATATAATGCCCGGTATTATATCTTCTATAGCCAAAGCTCTTAGGGGAGAATAATTCGGAAGTCTAAGTGCAGACTCTACACTAATCCAACTTAACATTAATGCAGATACAAAAATTAGTATGAAATTACTTGGGTATACTAATTGCAAAAAGTTCATTGCAACTATTAAAGCCATAAATAGAAGTATGAAAAAAATACTCCAAATATGAAATATCTGTAAGTTTGTAGTGGTTGTATCGCTATTCTGAGATGCTAGTTGGTAAGTGGATTGTGAAAAACCAAATTTAATGAGCGTGGCTAAAAAAAAGACTTTTGCCTGAAATAGTGCAAAAAGACCAATCTCATTAAGACCAAATCCTATTCCAATTAAAGAAATAGTCGAAAGACCAATTAATCTGGATATTGCTCTTGAAGATAAGATTAGAGAAGCTCTCTCTTGAAGTATTTTTACAAGATTTATTAGACAATCCTCAGCGAAACATTATGTATTATTCGTAATCATGAGGCTCCCATCTACCTCTATAATTATTAACAGTATCAGATTCAATATCTTGGTACTCAAGACCGTGATCAATCATTGAATCCGAGGCTATAAGAATATTATCTGACATTAATTTAAATTCATCAGGTTCCAAGGCAAACTTATTATCTCTTCCAGGAAGATCATGATCACTTGTAAAATGTTTTTCTATAACACTGACGCCCAATCCAACTGAAATTGCAGGTATGACAGAACCAGAAGAGTGATCACTCAAGCCAATTACAGAATGAAGACCTTTAAGCCAATTTAGCCTAGGTAAATTGACTCTTTCGTTACCGCAAGGGTAAGAAGATACACAATGCATAAGACAAAAATCAGACTTACCAGCTTTTAGAATTTTAACAGCTGTTAAAACTTCATCAGAAGTTGAGGCTCCAGCAGAAAAATATATATAGTCAAAATTAGCTGTGCAATATTCTATGAGTTTTAAGTTTGTTGTTTCATGAGAAGGAATTTTTATAGACTTTACTCCTAATTCCTTCATAAATGTTGCGCCTTTTGTTCCAAATACGCTTATCAAAAATTCTTGATTATATTTCTCAGAAATTTCCATCAACTTTAGTATTTTTTCTTTCGTCAAGACAGCTTTATTATAAATTTCTCTTCTGCCATCTGTATCCCATACACCTGGTTTAAGAAATTTAGGATCCCAATATTGAAACTTAACAATATTTGCTCCAGACGAAGCAGCCTTCATAACCATTTCCTCAGCTAAGGCTATATCTCCCATATGATTCCAACCTATTTCTGCAATTATGTTCATATTTTTTTACCAGTAATGTTTTATATTTATGTTATTAATAACCTTCTGCTTCCAAAGTTTGTCCAGAAACCATATCAAAAACAAGTCCATTTTTTGGAACGAAATTACTTTCTGAAGAAAATGATGATATGTAAATAAGCTTATCTTTACAAGCAACTGAAAATGTTGAGTCGTGAAAAACATGATAAATTTTACCTGGAAGCAGTTCTTGTTCGGTTTGAATATCAAATATTTGTGCAGATTTAAAATAAACTCTTGCATTATTTACTTCTGAGAAGGCATTAGGAAAAGGGTCAGATAGACCTCTAATTAAATTAAGCGTCTCGTTAGAGTTTTTACTCCAATCAATACCACCATTCTCTTTATTTCTTTTTGGAAGATATGTTGCACCTTCATATATTTGTTCTTTAGGTGTTAAGTTTTTAAAGTTTTTTAAAGTTGAGCTAAATAAATTAACTAGTGATATACCACATTTAAAATACAAGGTTTTTGAAGTATCATCATCTGAAACTTCAATTTCTTCTAAGTCATAGATATCACCATCATCAATTCCAGGTTTTAGGTTCATTGTATAAATATAAAATTTATTATGGCCATTTATCAAGCACCAGTTCACAACAGCCCTCCCCCTGCATCTTGGAGGTTTAAACATGCCACCATGCCATCCAAGTGTAGAATACTTAACAGAATTTAGTATTTTGTCTGGTATAAGTCTCGACCACCCAACAACAATTAAAATATCAAATTTTTCTTCTTCAAAAAATTGAGTAGATCGCTCATCTTTAAGGTCATAATTATTAGGATTATAAAGATTTATACCATGAGTTTTGGCAATTTTTGTAAGGTCTAAAAAATCTGTAACAGACCCTGAATTTTTTTTATTAAGCCCAATAAGATGGTTAATTTTAAAACCTTTATCAATTAACTCTTTTATAACAAATCCTGTGATATTTTGATGTCCAATAATAGCAATATTCATATACTTAAATAACCTCTCTTGTATATTTATTGAGAAAGTCTAGATCCTGTATTTCAAAAATTCCATTTTTTCTATTTTTAAGTAAGTCAATTAGAATATCTCTTGTTCCATAAAACTTTTTATTGACAAATTTTTCTGTTTCCGCTTCAGTTGCATCAATTACAGATTTAAAAGATTTTTTGAAAGTATTTCTTTGCTCCATAGAGTATGTATTAAGATAAATATCTATTGGATGAAAATCTAAAACCTTACAACCGGGATCTATAAGATTTATTGAATACTCCTTATGATTTGGTTTATGCGTAAGTCGAACCCCATCTTCCCAAAAATAAGGAACGGAGATTAGATCTAGAGCTTGATTATAGTTTGGAGCAATATGATGTTGATTAAATAAAAGTGTTGATGAATCAAGTTTCAGACCTGCTTTAGAAAGTTTTACTAAGTCAGGGTATGAGAACCCCAATACATGAAATCTATTTAGAGCAAAGTTCTGAAGTTTGTTTTCATTAAAAAAATTTATAATTTCTTCAATACTTTTACCCTGATCACTTCCAGGAGATAAATTGGGATGAGTGCCAGCAGAAAAGTTTTTTATGCACTCATCAACTCCTTTAGACTTATGAGTATGCATAAAAGTTGCTTTAGTATTTGATAGTATCTCCATCAAATCAAAAAGCATAAAATCAGGAGCCCAATCAACGTCAAATGAAAGAAAAACAGTTTCAATCGAATCCCAATTGCAACATTTTTTCAAAAAATTTCTATACTCATCACTTTTTATATTAATCATATTTTTTAAATCTCTTTAGAGGGCCATCCATGCAATTATGCTGAAAAGTTTTATCTATGAGGGTGTTATTATATCTATCTTGAACTTTAGGATAATCTTCAAGTATGTTTTCATATGCAAAACCCCATTTTTTTTTAAAGTATTTTAATTGCTTTCCGCTAGGCTCAACAAAATTTGATTCTTGTTTTTTGCCTTCATCTGCTGAGCTTTCCTCCATACCATATTTTGTTTTGATTTCTTGGTTATTGAAAATATAAAAATCTGAACAGACCCCAACATAGATATTTCTATTCATAAATTGAAAAGCTATATCATTAAACCATAAATGAAAAATAAAGTTATTGTCTGGTTCTATATATTTATCCCATAAATCAATATTAATTGCCACAACTGGCCATGCAGGAAGATCTATTGAAACCAATCCCTTGTATTTATTTGATAGAAATTTAAATTGTTTAAATGTTTCTTCTGAAAACCATCTTCTATAATTATGAACCATGAAAGCAGTATTATTAAAAAGCATCTTCTTGATGTAATACTTTACTAGATCGAAGATAAAGGCCTTTTGCCATAGAGATCTTTTATCAGATAAAGGGAAAGTCCCTAACCACCCCTGGGGTTTATTCCCACTCAAATATTCAGAATATGCTTTTTTTGTATATTTTGTAGTGTACAGAACATTAAACCCAAAGGCGCCCAATTCTTTTGTGTCATACTTTTTAATATATTCATTTAACTCTATAAAAAAATTATTTCCTAATGGTCTTACATCTTGCTGCATGCATAAAACCCAATCAATATCTTTCTCTTTGAAATAATTAACAGCAAGGCCAGTTGCATTATGCAGACCTTTTCCTTGGTTAATAAAAAAGGGGATATTTGCTTCATAGCAAACTTTTTTGCCAAATTCCTGCTGTTCCTCTGACGAGTGATCGTCAATATTTATAACTTCTACGCCATCATAGTCAATTTTAGACAGGCATTCATCAGCTAGCAGATTGTAATTGTTATAAGAAGAATAAAAAATTCCTAACTTCATCATCTAACTTTAGAGTTTTGCTTTTAATGTATTGGCAACCATTGTCACTGCTTCTTTGAATGGTACTTTAGGCTCATATCCTAATAATTTTTTAGCTTTTGTTAGGTCGGGCAAACGTCTTCTAAGGTCTCTGTAATCACCATATATTTCACTTTCAGGTATAAAATCTATTTTTAAATCTTCTTTGCTAACACCTAAAACTTCTGCAACAAGATACGCCGAGTCGAGCACTGACATTTCTTCATCGTTACCAATATTTATTATTTCTCCACTACATTTATCAATATTTTTTATAGCAAGAAAGGTTCCTCTTGCAAGATCGCTTGCATGGCCCATCGATCTGGTTTGCTTGCCATCACCATGAATTGTTAAAGGAAGGTCTTTTAATATTTGGTCTATAAAAATGGGAATGTGTCCTCCAGACCAAGTGAAGGATGATTTCTCACTGAATCCTCCAAAATACCTTAGCATAACAACATCTACACCAAAATCTTTGTGATAACTTACACATAAGTGCTCACAATATAATTTAGAAACTGCATATGCCCATCGCTTTGCCAAGGATTGTCCCAAGATAAGATTTTGATCTTCTTTGAAAGGAACTTCAGTACTTACGCCATAAATATCAGATGTTGATGCAAAGACTACTTTAGCACCATTAATTTTTGCTAGCTCTAGAACATTTTTAGTGGTCTCAACATTAACGTCAAGAGTTAAAAATGATGATTGAGATTCTGTAACTTTTTTAACAGCCGCAAGATGGACGATAACTTCACAGCCTATGAATACAGATGCAACTAGTTCCTTTTCTCTTGCATCAAATCTAAAAAATGAAAAATTTCTATTCTTTTGATGCTCCTGAATGTTTTCAAGAGAGCCGACATCAAGATTGTCTATACCAATAACCTCATGCCCTTCTTGTAACAAAAGCTCTGTTAAGTGTGAGCCAAGCATGCCTGCACAGCCTGTCATTCCAATTTTCATATTGTATTAGCTCTGTAATTAATTGATGTGTTCTATTGTAACTTGTAAATTTAAGAAATTTTTCTTATTTCTAGAGATTTTTAAGCAAAGAATCAATGATCTGGTTTGAAGCATATCCAGTCCCGTAAAGACTTTCTGATTGATCTGGTTTTGTGATGGTAGCAAAAGTGTTTAATATATTATCCTTGCTTGATCCTGCCAATATGTTCCAGCCTGATTGAACCGTCTCAACCCATTCTGTTTCCTCTCTCAATGTAATGCATGGTACTTGATGAAAATAAGCTTCTTTTTGCAACCCACCTGAGTCAGTCAAAATTACCTTCGCATTCATAGATAATGCCTGCATCTCAAAATATGATAATGGATCAATGATTAATAGCGATTCAAATAAGCTGCTGTCTATAGATGTTGCTAATTTATTTTTTGTTCTTGGGTGAATGGGCAGCACAACTTGACAAGAGGAGCTAATATATTTTAGAGCTTTAAGAATATTATTTAAATTTTCTATCGTATCAACATTTTCTGCTCTGTGAATAGTGCATAGTGCATAATCTTGATTCTCGAGGTCGAGGCTCTCCAGAATTTTATTTTTTTTAAATTCTGGGCTAAAGTGGCGAATTACATCCAGCATAACATCTCCAGTATTTTCAATAATCTGCTGTCTTGAATTCGCTAATTTAAAGGGATAGCCTTCATCAACAAGATTTTTAATAGCTGAAGCAGTCGGGCAATACAATAAATTTGAAACTCTGTCAGTCAATATTCTGTTTACCTCCTCTGGCATTGCTAAATTATTAGAACGAAGGCCTGCTTCAATATGCGCTATAGGTATGTGCATTTTTGACGCTGCTATAGCACCAGCAAGAGTCGAATTTGTATCCCCATAGAGAAGAACGCAGTCAGGAAGATGTTTAGCAAGTAGCTCTTCAACTCCTTCAATCATTCTTCCTGTCATAGAGCCATGGGATAAATTAGAAATTTTTAGATTGTGGTCTGGGGAAGGGATGCCTAACTGCTGAAAGAATATCTCTGACATCTTTGGATCATAGTGCTGGCCTGTATGAACAATTATCTCTTTAATTGATAGATTGTTTGAAATATTTTTATCAACGATGGCTCTGCTTATAGCTGCTGCCTTAATAAATTGAGGTCTGGCGCCCAAGATAGTTAATAATTTCATGGTTATTTGTTAACAGTATCTTGCAAAAGAACGAAGTATTCATCTCTTAGATAGGGATGCATTGGCAAGCTAACGCATGCCTTGGAAAGGTAGGATGAGACTGCAAGCCCTGAACTGACAGCAGGAAAATGGGAGTATCCTAACTGCTCATGCAGGGGTTTAGGATAATAAATACCAGTTGGAATCCCAACTGCTGATAGTTTTTCTTGGAAGTCTTTTCTAGATTCTACTTTTAAAGTGTATTGAGCCCATGCACTGTTTGCACCATCAATCAGGACTGGAATCTCAAAAGTATCTTGTAAGATTTTATTATATTTTTTTGCAGCACTATCTCTTAAAACGATTTCCTCAGGGAAGATTTTAATTTTTTCCAGCAGTATTGCTGCTTGAATAGTATCAAGCCTGGAGTTTAAACCAACTCTTACATTATCATATTTTTCAGAGCCTTTGCCATGAAGGCAAATTGACCTTGCCAGTAATGCAAACTCATCATCCTGAGTAAAGATAGCTCCGCCATCTCCGTAACAGCCTAATGGTTTTGCTGGAAAAAAACTTGTTGTAGTAGCATCTCCCATCATGCCAACCTTTTTTCCCGCAAGGGAAGCTCCAAAACTTTGCGCACCGTCCACTAAAAGCTTCATGCCCTCTTCATCAATAATTTTCTGGACTAAATTAATCTCAGCAGGCTGCCCAAATAAATCGACCGCAATTACAACAAGCGGTCTTAAGCCCATGCTTTTAGCATCCTTGATAGCGGTTACAAGACTCTCTGAATCTATGTTGAATGTATCTCTTTTAACATCTACAAAAAATGGAGTAGCCCCTAATTGAGCTGGTGCCTCAGCTGTTGCCACATAAGTAAACGATGGAATAAAGATAGCATCACCTGGTCCCGCACCCCAAGCCATCAAACATACTGACAAAGCATCTGTACCATTTGCACAGGTAATTGCATGTTTGGAGGATGTAAAATTTTGCAGTTGAGATTCAAGTTCATGCACTTCTGGACCCATAATATACTGGCCATGATCAAGAACTTTAGATATTGCAGTATCCAACTGATATCTTATTCTTTCTTGTTGAGAAACAAGGTCAATGAATTGGGTGGGTGCAGAGTATTCACTCATTCCGAAATCTCTTTAAGTTCATTGTTGAAATTTAACTTATATTTAGAGCCGTCCTCAGGGCAAATCAGATCATCAGCAAGTTTAATTCCAGCTTTGCTAATCCAGCCAGTTCTTTTTGCAGGAACGCCGACCATTATTGAATATGGCAACACATCTTTTGTGACAACCGCACCAGCAGCTATGAAAGCATACTCTCCAATAGTATTTCCGCACACTATTGTTGAATTAGCCCCTAAGCTAGCCCCCCTTTTAACTAAGGTTAGCTTAAATTCATCTTTTCTTTCAATATCAGATCTTGGATTATTAACATTCGTAAAAACACAAGAGGGGCCACAAAAAACACCATCTTCAAGAGTTACACCCTCGTAGACGCTAACATTATTTTGGATTTTGACCCTGTTTCCAACGCTCACGTTTGGACCAATTACAACATTTTGTCCAATAGAGCAGTTTGCACCGATGTTGGTATTATGAAGAATATGAGAAAAATGCCAGATTTTTGTTCCCTCGCCTATCTCTACATTTTCATCAACATAGGATGACTCATGAATATTATTATTTGTCATAGGTATGTATTATACAATAAAGGCCTTTTGCCCTGATTTGGCACTTTCTGCGGCCTCTAATACAGAAAGCACTCTGTACCCTTCTGCTCCGTCGGTGATTGGGTGCAATGTGCCTTCAACAACACCACAGAAATAGGAGCATTCCTCTTTTAAAGGCTCTGCCTCAGGCACTTCAGTAAATACAGGATCGGTTTTTATTGCTTCCAAAGTACTGAGATTAATTTGGTGCCTATAAATTGCTAACTTATGTTTCCATTCAAGGGTGTCGTCAAAAACCGCCATGCCTTTTTCACCGATTAAAACAAGTTTTTGCTCCTTGGTTGGATTTAACCATGAGATATTAATATCTGCTTTGAGACCATTTACAAATTCGATATGAAGTCTTGCAATATCATCAATCCCTTTCTGCAGGACTGAGCATGAATCTCTTGTGACACTCATGGGTTCAGACCCAGCGAGTGACAAGATCATTGAAATATCATGAGGCGCAAAGCTTAGAACCACATCTTCCTCTGTTCTGATTTTACCAAAGCTTAGTCTATTAGAATAAATATAATTTAGCTTACCGAATTCGTCATTCTCAACCATTTTTCTTAACTGCCTGAATACTGGATGGTACTGCAGGAGATGCCCAATCATTAAAAAGGTTTCATTTTTTTGGGAGGCTGCAATCATATCGCTGGCTTCTGCAAGCGATATAGCCATAGGTTTTTCTACAAAAACATGTTTTCCAGCATTCATTAAATCTATTGCTAATTTTGAATGCATGAAAGCTGGCGCAGCAATTGCAACTCCCTCAATATCATCACACACAAGAATTTCAGCAAAAGTTTTATGGGGAACTAAAAATTCATTAGCTCGAGAGGTGACTAACTCAAAATCAGTATCTGAAATAGAATGCAGACATCCAAGGCTTGAAAAGTTTCTTATTAGGTTTTGACCCCAGTATCCGCAACCAATAACGCTAATATTTTTTTTAGCAGGCATAGACATTAAAACCTAAAATAATCAAATCCAGCATCAATAATATCATCAATCTCATATAATGATTTTAAATCAGCAAGCACAGGCTTATCTCCTTTGCATAGATTTCTTAAATCTAGAAGCTCTAGATTGCGGAACTCGGTATGCCCAACGGCCACAACCAAAGAATCAAATTGCCTTGAATTATCAAGGTTAACAATATCGAATCCATACATTTCTTTAACCTCATCTTTAGCAGCCCATGGATCAATAACAACAATATTTACATTCCATGATTTAAGTTCGTTGATTAGGTCTACAACTTTTGTATTTCTAATATCTGGACAATTTTCTTTAAATGTAATGCCAAGAATACCTATAGTGCTCTTTGCAATATCTATGTTATTTCTAACCATTCTTTTAATAATACTTTTGCCAGCATACCTCCCCATATTGTCATTAATTCTTCTGCCAGCCAAAATGACCTGGGGATTATAGCCTACCTCCTCTGCTTTATGAGTAAGATAATATGGGTCTACTCCGATACAATGCCCGCCAACCATCCCGGGTCTGAATGGAAGAAAATTCCATTTACTTTCAGCCGCTTTCAAAACATCTAGTGTGTCAATATCTAACCTATCAAATATGACTGATAACTCATTAACTAATGCAATATTTAAATCTCTCTGGGTATTCTCTATAACTTTTGCAGCTTCAGCCACTTTAATGCTGGGCGCCTTATATGTACCAACAGTTATTATTGATTGATAGAGTTTGTCAATATATTCGGCAATTTCAGGTGTTGATCCGCTGGTAACCTTCACAATTTTAGTAATCGTCTTTACTTTATCACCCGGATTAATTCTTTCTGGGCTATAACCACAGAAAAAATCTTTATTGAATTTTTTTCCAGATATCTTTTCTATGATAGGAACGCATATCTCTTCAGTGCATCCTGGAAATACAGTAGATTCATATATTACTATTGACTGAGAGGTTAAATACTTTGCAACCATCGCTGTAGCAATTCGAATTAAGCTTAAATCTGGTCTCTTGGCAGAATCAATTGGCGTGGGAACTGTAATAATAAAAATATTCCTGTCGCTCAGATAAGACTCTTGACTAGTGAAAGTGAGATTGGTTGAAGCGTCAAATTGAGATTGATCGACCTCGAATGTTTTATCGATCTTTTTTTGTAACTGCTCAACTCTAGAAGTGCTAATATCAAAACCCACAACATCGTGATGCTTTCCAAACTCAATAGCTAGCGGAAGTCCAACATAGCCTAATCCAATGATAGAAATCTTAGGAGTCATATGCTTTGTAAATAAGATTTAGTGATGCTTTTAAATTAATATGGATATCTAACATTGAATTGCTCGTGAGATGAATATTTTAGGTCTTATTTTAATCGATTAGCTTTAAATAGCTATAAAAATTCATGTAATGTTTTAGCTGCTTAATGCCTCAATTGGTCTAGATAGAGATATTATTATTTTTATACCAATCTACAAATATTTGTATACCTTTCTCTATGGTGGTCTCTGGCTTGAATCCAATATGAGCAGACAGATCATCTATATCTGCAAAAGTTTCTAGCACATCACCAGGCTGCATCGGAAGATGCTTTTCCAAGGCCTTTTGATGTAAAGCTTGTTCTATAGCGCCAATAAAACGCCTCAGAGTAATAGGGTGATTATTCCCTATATTATAAATCTTATATTTTGCATTTGATTGGGTGGTGTTGATGGAGAGCCTCTCTGGAGGTTTCTCTAGCAATGCGTCAATGGCAAGAGTTATGTCGTCTATATAGGTAAAATCTCGCTTCATTATTCCCGAATTATATACATCAATTACATCACCCCTATGTATTGCTTCTGTGAATTTAAAGTAAGCCATGTCAGGGCGCCCGTGAGTGCCATAAACTGTAAAGAATCTAAGTCCTGTGGTCGGTATTGAGAATAAATGACTATAAGCATGAGCAATAACTTCATTAGATTTTTTAGTTGCTGCGTATAAACTAATTGGATAATCAGTTATATCATTAGTGGCAAAGGGCTGCTTAGTATTCAAACCATATACTGAAGAGGATGATGCGAATATAAAATGCTTGATATCTTGTGATCTACAAGCTTCTAGTAAATTTACAAAGCCTACAATATTGGAATCTATGTATGCAGAGGGGTTCTCAATAGAGTATCTAACTCCTGCCTGTGCTGCTAAATTAATAATAATATCAAATTTGTTTTCTTGAAATAAAGAATCTAGCTTTCTTTTATCACACAAATCAATTTTTTTAAATTGGAAACAAGAAGAAAGATTGCTGGCTGTGATAAAACTTCGCAAATCCTCCTGGCGAAGGTTCTTGTGCTTGGGATCATAATATTGGTTTAAGTTATCAATACCAAAAACATTATGTCCTTTTGATAGCAGCAGCTTTGTTAAGTGAAATCCAATAAAACCAGCAGACCCGGTAATCAGAATATTTTTATTCATTAATTAACATTGTATATATCTCGAGAGAAAACCTTCTCCCTAACATCATCAAGATCTTCAGTAACTCTGTTAGCCATAATAACGTCAGTGGCAGCTTTAAATTGATCCAAGCATTGAATTATTTGACAGCTCTGAAACTCTTTGTCTTGAATATCTGGCTCATAAATAAGAACCCTGACGCCACTATCAACTAAAAACGTTATGATATCTAGAATTGCTGAAGACCGATGATTAGAAGATCCGATCTTCATTGAGAGCCTATAAATCCCAATATTTTTAAACCCTTGATCTATGATGTGCTGCGCAAGAAACTCCTTCCTTGTTTTGTTAGACGTTACTATTGCTGAAATCAGATTGCTCGGTATATTTTTAAAATTTGCGAGCAGTTGCTTAGAATCTTTTGGAAGGCAGTAACCACCATAGCCAAAAGAGGTATTATTATATAAATTGCCTATCCTTGGATCTAGTGATATCCCGTCTATCATTCTTTTAGTATCCAAGCCATTAATTAGCGCAAAAGAATCTAATTCATTAAAAAAAGAAACTCTCATTGCCAAATAAGAATTTGCAAAAAGTTTTATGCTCTCCGCCTCGGTTGACTGCATGAAGATCACTGGTGGATTATTTTTTGTAATAGACTTAAGTAGAGCTCCAAGTTTTTTTGCTTCTTGTGTTAAAGAGCCGATTATAATTCTAGCAGGATTAATATTATCTTCGAGAGATTGACCCTCCCTTAAAAACTCAGGAGAAAAAATAATTTTATCAGTTGAAAGTTCAGTGCAGATATCTTTAGTAAATCCTATGGATATAGTGGATTTAATAACAATTGTTGGTTTGTGTGGCATTGCATGAAGCTCTAGAATTAATTCCCTCAGAAAGCTTAAATCAAATGATTCCAGGGCCTCGTCGTAGTTTGTAGAAATTGCTATTATGATAAAGTCTGCATTTTCGCAAGCTTCATGCAGGCTACTAAATGCTTGAATATTTAATTCTCGAGACCCCATGAAGCTCTGAAGGTGAGGATCATTTATTGGTGATTGCTTTTGATTTATTTTTTTTATTTTTGCAACATCAATATCATGAACTCGCACTTGATAATTCTCTGCAAGCAATGCAGCCAATGACATACCGACGTACCCTGCTCCAATAACTGTAATTTTTGGATTTTTTAAAGACATCTTAATTACTGAGGCAAGCGCAACTTCAGTATAAAAATAGTAACTAAACTTGATAACAATCCTGCCAACAATCCTATAAAAATGATCACTGATTTTTGGGGGTAAGATTTAATTTCTGGTATGAATGGAGCATCAATTACATCAATAGCATATGCACTATTTATATTTGCATACATATTCTTTTTTAGCTGGAGTTCAACTAATGCGCTTATTGACTTTCGTATTTCAGCTTGAGGCTCAGATTGAAGTCTACTTTCTAGATACCGCAATGCCTCTGAGGACTCTTGCAAGTCTTTATTTCTCATGTATTCATTGAGAGTCGAAATAATCTGCTCTAGAAATGAGGAAGAGAAAATTGGAGAAATATGAGTAAATGATGCTAGTAAAATAGGAGAGACATCATCCACGACAATCTCTAGTTGCTGAAGATACACCTCATATGCTTCTAAGTTAGAGGGAGTGCTTGCAAAAGGTGCCTTAACTTTTCTAACCCATGTATTATTCTCTTCATCATAGAGATCAACATCAAATGATATGGTGCTTGTTGGATAATCAAAACTATCTGCAGCATACAGCATGGGTAAAAACTCTGGATTATTCGAAAGGAGCTTATTAAAAAAAGATCTAGATTTAATGATGGTTACCACTTCATATGCAGCAGTATTTGATGAACCTTTGCCAGTAATAAGATTGGAAATTGAAAGGCTGGAACTATTATTTGAGCTAGGATCGCCGCCTTTGTTGGAGATCTTCAAAATCGCTTCTGAAGTATATTCTTCCGTTAAGGAATATGAATAAACAATTGATCCAGTCAAAAAAATTGATAATATGGCAATCATAATGAGATAAGTCTCTCTGAGGATGCTAAAAAACTCTTGCAGAGATATGAACTGATCTGATTCTGCGGATTGGTTAGTCTTTGGTAAGTTCATATAGTAATGGGCTAGAAAAATTTGTACGGTATCAATCTATCAAAACATAATCTTTGCGATAGGTTGGATATACATAGGTAATATTTTATATTAAAAAAACTACTATGGTATATTTAAGTATAAAAGGTTTGAAGCAACCTACGCTCAGAAATTAGATAAGTAAATACCTCATCTTTCTTAGGCTCTAATTGTCCAAGGGTTAGATTTAAGTTTGCACCAAAGCAAATAATGGCATTTCTGTGTTAACGGGATGCTTCTTTATAATAAGGGAATAGCCAGCATTTTATTAAATAGGAAGTGATAACTTAGCTATTAGGAACTGGAAGAGAGGAACATCAGACTTAGTTGAAGTACTACTTTGTATTTAGCTCTAAGATTTACTAAAAAATTTTGCTTCCATGCATGGTCCTTAATCAAACTTATAGTGGAATTCCTACTTGGTTAAATACCATCTCTCAAACTCGCCCTCAGGGACTGAATCCTGCTTGTGAGGTTTTATATTATTAGACGTACAAAACTCATCACATGCAATTCTTGCTCCCGGAAATTTTAAACTATAGTATTCATCTAGATGAATGTAACCACCAGAAGAGAGGAATTTCCAGGCGATTGGAAGAGTCTGCTTATACCCATTATAAAGATCACAATCAATGTTGGCTGAAAATATTTGTTTGTCATACTTTTGAAAAAAATCTGGGACTGTGTCAGCAAAATCACCTTCTACAAGCGTTATGTTATCTAATTCCAAATAGTCTATTCTGCGAAGTACTGAATCTTTTGATGTATCACTAAAATTGGTAGATGCTGATATGTTGGAGGGATCTAGGATTTCAGCATGGTCCTGACTTCGAATTTCATGAAGGACCGAAATCCTATTACGCAACTTACTATCTAGCTCAATATCATCATAGCAAGATAACTCATCATATTTAGAATATGAAGGGAATCCTTGAAAGGAGTCAGATCCATAAATTTGTTTCTTGGAACCCAATCTCTTTAACAACAAGGCCATAGATACAAGGGAATCACCCCTAAACACACCAAATTCAAAAATATTTCCTTCAATTTGGTTGATATTATCCCAAGCATGTTTGTACCAAAATCTAAGCCTGCTTTTAGAGGCGATACTGTGGTTATCTATTTTTAGTGATGAGTAAATAAATTCTGCATCATCAGCATTTAGCCAGTCTTTGAGTGTTTGAAGTTTCATATTTTTTCCTAGTAAACTTTTTATTACCCCGCTTAAAAGAGGGAATAGTATAACAATTGATTTTTAATTAGAAATATTCAGTCATAGCCTGTGGAGGCTGAAGCCGGAATCGAACCGGCGTAAACGGCTTTGCAGGCCGCTGCATAACCACTCTGCCATCCAGCCTTATTTCTTAAAAGTAGCTATTGTATACGAAAGTCCTGTTTGCATAGTAATAATAAAGGCTAAAACTAAAAAGAAATTAGCTATAAATATTAGCAGAGCATTGCCTAAAAAGAGGCCCAGCAAAAATAAACACAGCGTCGTAAGCTGAATAAAAGTTTTGGTTTTAGCTAAAAAGGTAACCTGCGTTGCTTGAATGTTATCTTCTCTAGCATTTAAATCTCTCAATGCTCCCACCCAGAACTCTCTGGCCAGTATCATGCTCCCGAGAAATGCAACATAGGTGCTTCCAAGATTTACTGAAAGCGCAATTAAGGTAAAGGTAATTAAAATTTTATCAGCTATTGGATCAAGCACAGCCCCCAGTTCAGAGGTAAGAGAGTATCTACGAGCCAAGTATCCATCCCAGTAATCTGATGCGCTGGCAAGCAAGAGTATGCATAACGCTGCTCCATAGCTCTGAGGGACTAAAATCATTACAAAAATGATAGGGCCAGCAATAATACGAAAGTAAGTGAGGAGTTGAATAAAATAGTTCATGATTTTAATAAATGTTGTGAAATCTCTCTCCCCAGTTTAATACTTATTCCCGGAACCATACATATTTCATCTAATGTAGCTGATCGAATGCGCTTTAATGATTTAAAGTTTTGTAGTAGCGCCTGTTTTCGCCTGGGTCCCAGACCAATAATTTCATCCAGAACTGAGTATTGAATAGCTTTATTTTTCTTCTTCCGATTGCTTGCAATTGCAAATCTGTGAGATTCGTCTCTAATTTGTTGTAAAAGATTAAATCCTGCGCTATTGACAGGAATTTCCAGTATGCCTTGCTCTGATAATATGGTTTCTGTTGCCCTAACTCTACTAGCGCCTTTGACTATACTTAAAATAATAGGCTGGTGCTGGGGCTTTTCTTTGAAAACCTTTAATGCTGAATTTAATTGAGCTTTGCCTCCATCTATCAAAATAATGTCTGGTAGGGAATTTTCTGCTGCCCTGTTAACCCTTCTCTCTAAAACATTCTGAAGGGATCCAATATCATTGCCTGAATAGAGTGCGGGAATGTTATAAAGTTTGTATGATTTTTTTTCAGGGCCTTGGTTCGAAAATTTTACCAAGGAGGCCACTGCATATTTGCCAGCATGATGACTCACATCATAGCCTTCAATTAAAAGTTTAGTTTTATGCAATCCAAGATAGTGAGAAAGATTTTTCATTGCATGATCATATTTATCAGATTTTCTAATTTTATTTTCTATGACTTGATTGGCATTAAATATAGCTAGCTTTACAAGCTTCTTGGTACTTGATGGAGTGGAGCATGAAATATTAATTGATTCAGAAAATTTGAGCTTAATTGCTTCCCCTATTAAATGTAAATTTTTTGGCTTCACTGTAAAAATAATTTTTTCTGGTAGTGAGAAAGTATTTTGATAATAAGAAAATACTAGGCTCTGGAGCAGATTATCTAAATCATCTAATAAATTTTCTTTAAAAAAGTATGTTTTAGTGCCGCGTATTTTTCCATCTCGTGCAGATAAAATACAAGCACCTGTTTTGCCATGTTTTTCAACGCAAGCAAAGAAATCAATGCTGCTGAGATTTGTGGAGAAGGATTGTTCTTGCTGCAAAATATCTAAACTTGCAATTCTTTGCTTGAGTTCTTGAGCTTTTTCAAAATTA
>Ga0114997_10000368_pt1 | contig 36377 bp, 36 predicted proteins | sample ArcticOcean_MG_C_2_FD_87045 | JGI IMG/M metagenome (GOLD analysis project Ga0114997, IMG submission 87045) | Marine microbial communities from western Arctic Ocean - ArcticOcean_MG_CB4_136 | ecosystem: Environmental > Aquatic > Marine > Oceanic | place: Arctic Ocean: Canada Basin | collected... | reverse complement strand
TACAAACATATAACTCTTGTTTTTTTGGTAGATGGCTTCTCTTTTTATACTAGGAATAAGTCCCATGCCATATAAAATAAAACCAGCCCATATTCTGGCCAATTTAAAAAAAGTTGGATACCAACTTTGCTTTAGAGTACTTAGAAGTAGAAAGGGGAATAGTATCAGAATTAGAACAGCTATAAGGATATAAAACCAAACCCTGTACACAAGAAAAAGAGGATATGTTACTATTTTCATAAGTCTCAAAAATACCAATTTGAATTACCTAATAACACTAAAAGGGTTAACTTTGTGTAATATTAAAGAAATAACCTCTCTACAGAGCATCATTATGGCAAGAATACTTACAGGAATACAAAGTACCGGCACACCGCATTTAGGTAACATACTGGGTGCTATTGTGCCTGCTATTGAAATGGCAAATGATTTAAATAATGACAGTTTTTTGTTTATCGCCAATATGCATACCCTTACTCAAATTAAGGATGCTGCAGTGCTGCGTGAAAACACAAACAGTACCGCAGCCACATGGTTGGCCTTTGGGCTAGATGTACAGAAAACCGTTTTTTATCGCCAAAGCGACATACCGCAAGTAACAGAGTTGTCTTGGTATCTAAGTTGTTTTTTTCCATACCAACGGCTTACTCTTGCTCATTCATTTAAAGATAAATTGTCAAATTTGGAAGATATTAATTCTGGTCTGTTTAGTTACCCTATGTTAATGGCGGCAGATATTCTTTTATACGACGCTGACATTGTTCCTGTTGGAAAAGACCAACTTCAACACATTGAAATAACTAGAGATGTTGCTCTAAAATTTAATGCTATTGAAGGAGAAACACTTGTTGTGCCTTCATCATTAATTAATAAAAAAACTCAATATGTTCCTGGAACTGATGGAAATAAAATGAGTAAATCTAAAAATAACACTATTGATGTTTTTTCAGATGAAAAAAATTTAAGAAAGCAAATTATGAGTATTAAGACAACTTCTGCTTCAATTGACGACTCTAAAGATTATCAAAGTTGTATAGTTTTTAAGTTATATTCTCTAATTGCTGACATTTCAGAAACTGAAGAATTAAAAAAACAATATGTTAAAGGGGGTATGGGATATGGTGAAGCAAAACTTAAACTTTTTGAAATAATTTTAGATCGATTTAAACATCCTCGAAAAAAATTTGAATATTATCAAAACAATCCAAGTGAAGTGAAAATTGCTTTAACAAAAGGGGCTTTAAAAGCTAGAGTTATAGCTAAAAAAACTTTACGTAGAGTAAGGAGCAAATTAGGATATTAATTGAATCCATTAAGTCAGTTTTCATTTAGTTTTTTTTAAATTATTATTTGTATTATTGAATCATAAAATTCACTATTTTTGAATATGCAATTTCTTTCTTACATAAAAGAATTAATGCTCCAATATGAGTGTCTTGTAATTCCTGATTTTGGAGCATTTTTAACTAGAGAGTTCTCTGGAGGAGTTAATAGAGATAATCATTTTTTTTTCCCATCAGAAAAACAAGTTGCGTTCAATGGCCTTTTAATAGAAAATGACGGAGTATTAGCTAATTTTATTTCTTTAAAAAAACAAATTTTATATTCTGACGCTATAGCTCTAATTAAAAAAGAAGTTCTTTTTCTTAAAAATAGATTAGAGAAAACACCTGTTATTGTTGACCAAGTCGGCGAATTATCTACTAGCATTGATAATAAAATAATTTTTAAACCTTATAACGCTTTTAATTTTGAATTAAATTCTTTTGGGCTAAGTTCATATACTAAAACTAAATACGATTCATCTAAAAGTAAAATTCCAAATTATCCACCAAAAATAAATAACATGGAAAACTCCAATAAAGATCCTTTATCATTTACCCCGGAAAAAGCTATAAAGAAAATGACCCCTTTAAAATATGCAGCTATAGGCATAATCGCTATTATTTTTAGCGGGTCTGCTTTTTATTTTTTAGATCAATATATTTCCAATCAGCGCATTATTTCTACTGAACTTGGGCAAAATAAAATAAAGGAAAATGTACAACAGGCTAAATTTGATGTTGGAACTTTATCTCCTATCGAAATTAATTTTAATTCAAAACCACCTGTCTTACAATCAAATTATCCTTCGTATTCAGTAATTGCTGGTAGTTTTAGAAATTTAATGAATGCTGAAAAACTTTTCAATTCCCTTAAAAATGAAGGATATGAAGCTAAAATAGTTGAAATTAGTACTGAAGGTCTACATAGAGTTGCTTATGGTGTTTTTAATTCAAAAAAAGAAGCGCTAAATCTGTTTTATTTTATAAGATATACTCTTGAAGAAGAAGCCTGGTATTTAGCTAACAAATAATCTGTCTTTAAAGTTTATAGATCCATCCTTTTGGATTAAGTGGGGTATTAGATTTAAAAATACTAAATTTCAAGTCAGTTCTAGCAGAAGTTGGGTTCGTAAAAACTTCTCCTAAAGGCTGTTTTAATTTAACCTTATCTCCTTTTTTTACATAAACTTTTCCCATATTACTATAAGCACTAATATAATTTCCATGTTGAACTAAAATAGTTGGATTACTACCTTTGTAGCTTAAAATAGACATTACGATCCCATCAAAAATAGATCTAGCAATAGTTTTTTTAGGAGTAGAGATAATCACTCCATTGCTTTGAATTATAGCTGTTTTTACTAGAGGATGAGGATGTTTACCAAAGACTTGAACAACAACTCCTTTTTCAACTGGCCAAGGAAGCTTTCCTTTATTTGAAATAAAATTATTGGAAATTAAAAGTGCTTCAGGACTTAGTGCAAAATCGTTATTAATTCTTTTTCCTGCTTTTCTATTTGATTCAGAAATAGCCTCTTTAATTAATCTCTGAATTTCATTTGAAATGGCTTCTGATTTTCTTTGTTTAGAGTCAATTTGTTTTTTAAATGATTTCTCTTTATTTTTTAGAGTTCCAATAAGAGAATTTTGTCTGTTTTTTTCTTTTCGGAATTCAAATTGAACTTTTCTGTTATCTTGAACTATTTTTTGCTTAAGTTCTTTTTGAATATATAATTCATTGTTTAATGATTGAAGAGTTTGAGATTTAGTTGCAATTAGTTCACCTTGATTTTTTCTAAAATTAGCATATTGCTTGATATATTGAAATCGTTTATAGGCTTGCAAAAAACTCTCTGAAGAGAATAAAAACATTAATCGACTCTGCTTAGATTTACTTTTATATGATTTTTGAATCATTTCTGAGTAATCCTTCTTTAAAATTAAAAGTTGCGTTTTAAGATCGTTAACATTTCTTTCATTAATTAAAATTTTATGATTTAACTGATTTGCTTGCTCGTTATTAACCCTTATAAGTCTTTCTCTTAAGTCTATTTTTAGAGATAAGTCTTGTACTTCATTTAGTACTGATTTTTTTTGTTTGAAATTAGAGAACAATAGTGAATTAATGTTTTTTATTTCTTGTTCTAATTGATTTCTTTGCAGCTCTAATCTTTTTTGTTGAGGCTCTTGACCAAATAAAAAATAAGGCGTTATTAGAAATACTATAGAGAATATTCGTGTTAATCTGGAAATTAAATGCCTCATTGAAAGTCAATTTTATTATATCCTTCGGGAATCAAAAATGGAATTGACAATTCTAACGGAAAGTCCACCTTTAAAAATTGTAATGAAAATTGTAAATAATTTTTTCCATTATAAAAAGAAATTTCAATTTCTTTAGGATACTTTTCCCCATCGATTACTTGATGTTTATTATACTTAATTGTTAAAGATTGATTCGAGTTTATTAAAATAAAACGCTGCTCTTTTAATAAAAAGGTTGTAGGGTCAAAAAAATAGGTAGGTTTAAATATATTCTCATTAGATAAAGGAGTTAAAACATAATATTGGGGATGGGAGATCCTTTCTAGTTTTATTTTTCCTAAATCAGAAATTGGGTTTCCTATTAATAAGTTTTGAATATCTATAAATTTAAAATTGGTTCCTAATTTATTATTTATTAAGCTTATGTTTCCTTGGAAATAATTTTTTTGAAATTTTTCAAAAAAAGAAACCTCTTCAGGTGTAATCAATATTTTAGCTATTGGCACTAACATATTGGCGCTAATCCATATTGCTTTATTGTTTATTAATCTAATATTTAAATTTAATTGCTGTTTTCTTTTTTGATCATTATAGTCCACTTTAACTCTTGCCCTAAAGTTTTTAATTAGAATTCTGCTGTTATTGAATTTATTGGTTAAAACTTTAGTTGTAATATTTTTAATTGGCGCTTTATTCGGAAGAACCGAAACTGATTTACAAGACTCAGAAACTAGTAGCAAAACTGATATTATAACTAATTCTAGTTCTCTTTTAAATTTTAACATTTTTTAAGACGATTTAATTTTTCCCAGTACTTCCAAATCCTTCTTTACCTCTAATCGAATCTGTAAGTTCCTTTTTTAATTTCCAAAAAATATTTTCATGTTTTGAAATAATTATTTGAGCAACTCTATCGCCTGAATTTATTGTAAATATTTCATTAGATAAGTTTACCAAAATGACTCCAATTTCACCCCTGTAGTCCGCGTCAATTGTTCCAGGTGAGTTTAAAACTGTAATTCCGTGCTTCGCGGCTAAACCACTACGGGGCCTTATTTGGGCTTCATATCCTTTAGGTAAAGCTATTTTTATTCCTGTTCCAATAATAGTCCTCTCTAGGGGAGATAGTTGAACCGATTTATCAATAAATGCTCTTAAATCCATTCCTGCAGATAATATAGTTGCAGCCTCAGGTAATGGATATGGTGATTTGTTTACTATTGGAATGGTTAACATAAAAATATTTTTATAATAAAAATACAAAAAAGCAAATTGGGAATAAATTTCAATAATACTACTAAAAATTAATCTCGACAATAAAGATAGAGTGTTAAATAGACGACGCTTATATCGTTTTCACTAGCCTTTAAGAGCTTCTGCACCTCCAACAATTTCTAAAATTTCATTAGTAATTGAGGCTTGACGAGCTTTGTTATAGGAAAGTTTTAATTGATCTCTTAATTCTGTTGCATTGTCAGTTGCTTTGTGCATGGCTGTCATTCTAGCTCCATGTTCGCTTGCAAAAGAGTCTCTTAAGGCCTTTAATAAATGCATTTTAATTGAAGACGGTAATAGGTTTGAAACTATATTTTCTTGAGATGGCTCAAAAATATAGTCTATTGAATTATTTTCTTTGCTCTTATTAGATTCAATTGGAAGTAAAGTTTCGGATTTAATAATTTGGGTTGCGGCGTTTTTAAACTGATTAAATATAAGCTCAACTTTATCGTATGATCCATTAGAAAAATCTTCCATTATTTTTTCTGCCAATATTGAAACCTCTTTATAGCTTATCTCTTCAAATATTTTATTGTTGTTTGATTTTATTTTATTTTTTTTACTTAGAATATCATCTCCTTTTTTTCCAAATGTTATAATTAAAACTTCTTTGTTTGAATACTCTATTTGAATTTTTTTATTTACTTCTTTTATGATATTAGAATTAAATGCTCCGCATAAACCTCTATTTGAAGTGATTGCGATTAAAAGAACTTTGCTTATTTTTCGATTTGAAAAAAATGGGTTTGAAAAGTTCATTCCTAATGATTTAGTTAGATTGAGTATAAGCTCAGATAATTTTTCTGAATAAGGACGCATAGTGGTAATAGCCTCTTGAGCCTTTTTAAGTTTAGCCGCAGAAACCATTTTCATGGCACTTGTTATTTGCATAGTTGAAGAAACTGATGCTATTCGATTCCTTATTTCCTTTAAATTAGCCATTATTTTTTATTAAATTATTCAAACTGCACGGCAACTTCTTTTGCAACCCTATCTAAAGTTTCTGTAACCTCATCAGTTAACTTACCTGATTTAATAATATCTAGAATATCCCTATGCTTCGTATTTAAAATTTCAATATAATTTTTTTCAAAATTCTTTATTTGATTAACGGGAACTACTCTTAAAAGATTGTTAGAGCCTGCATAAATTATGGCCGTTTGATCTTCAACTTTAAATGGATCATTTTGTGCTTGTTTTAAAATCTCTACGTTACGCTTGCCTTTTTCAATAACATTTAGGGTAGACGCGTCTAGGTCTGACCCAAACTTAGCAAACGCCTCTAATTCTCTAAACTGAGCTTGATCTAATTTTAAAGTTCCTGAAACTTTTTTCATCGATTTAATTTGAGCTGAACCTCCAACGCGAGATACAGATATTCCAACATTAATTGCTGGTCTTACGCCAGAATTAAACAAGTCTCCATCTAGAAATATTTGTCCATCTGTAATCGATATTACATTTGTTGGGATATAAGCAGAGACATCGCCAGCTTGAGTTTCAATAATTGGAAGAGCTGTTAGAGAACCTCCTCCTTTGACTATAGGTTTTAAAGAACTAGGAAGGTCATTCATTCCCTTCACTATTTGATCATCAGCAATTACTTTAGCTGCCCTTTCTAATAGTCTAGAATGAAGATAAAAAACATCGCCAGGATAGGCTTCTCTTCCCGGAGGCCTTCTTAATAAAAGGGAAACCTCTCTATATGCAACTGCTTGCTTAGATAAATCATCATATATTATTAAAGCCGGACGACCAGTGTCTCTAAAATATTCTCCAATTGCAGCTCCGGTAAAAGGTGCATAAACTTGCATAGGAGCAGGATCTGAGGCGTTTGCAGCTACAATCGTAGTGTACTGTAAAGCTCCTCTGTCTTCTAATGTCTTGGCTATTGCAGCAACGGTTGACGCCTTTTGTCCAATTGCAACGTAAATACAATAAACTGGCTCTCCTGCATCAAAAAATTCTTTTTGATTAAGAATTGTATCAATACAAACTGTTGTTTTTCCAGTTTGTCTATCGCCTATAACTAATTCTCTTTGTCCTCTCCCTACGGGGATCATTGCATCAATAGATTTAATACCCGTCTGTAAAGGCTCATTAACCGGTTGACGATATATAACTCCAGGTGCTTTTCTTTCAATAGGCATCTCATACATTCTGCCTTCGATTTTACCCTTACCATCAATAGGGTTTCCAAGAGTATTCACTACTCTTCCTACTATTTCTTCGCCAACCTTTATAGACGCAATTCTTTTTGTACGCTTAACGGTGTCTCCTTCCTTAATATTTCTTGATGGACCTAAAAGGACAACACCAACATTATCTTCTTCAAGATTTAAAACCATTCCTTCTAATCCTGAATCAAAACTCACCAATTCCCCATATTCTACATTATTTAAACCATATACTAGTGATATTCCATCTCCTACTTTTAATACAGTACCTACTTCATCTAATGAAGCTATGGTTTCAAGTCCTGATAGTTGATTCTTTAATATTATGGATACTTCTGCGGGCTTAATTCCTGCCATGATTTTTTATTTATGTGGTATAATTATTTTGTGTAAGTTCTTTTTTTAATTTATCTAATTTTTTAGAAAGGCTAGCGTCATAAAGTAAATCGCCTATTCTAAGAATAAACCCTCCTATTATTGAGGGATCTATTATATTTATAACTGTTAAGTTTGAAGATGAAAAAAGTTTTGCTTTATCTATAATTTTTTCCTGAATAGATTTATTTAATGGAAAAGCCGAAATTATTGTAGCTTCTTTTTTTTGATATAATTCATTATATAATTCAATGTATTTAAAGGCAATTTGATCTAAAAGGTTAATTCTATTCTTATTAATTAATAATTTTATAATGTCAATAGACGGTTCATTTAAGGATTTGAAAACTTCTAAAACAACTTGCTGTTTATCTCCTTTTGTCAATGTTGGATTATTAATTAAACTCTTCAGTTCTGGATTCTCATCTAGAGTATCTAATATGACATTCATGTCTGTTGAGATGGCTTCCAATGCTTGTAACTCAATTCCATGAAGAAGAAGGGCCTTAGAATATCTTTTAGCTGAAGGGTTTAATTTCATTTATTTAATGTTTACTTCTTTTACTAACCTTTCAACTAGTTTTTCCTGCCTATTCTTGTCCGTTAATTCACCCTTTAATACCTTTTCAGCTATATCAATTGATAATACTGCCACCTGATTCTTTAAATCATTTATCGCCGCATTCTTTTCAGATTGAATAGCTTGCTGAGCTTTTATAAGTATCTTGTTTGCTTCAATTTTAGCTTGATCTTTAGATTCATTAATAATTTTAGCGCTTACATCTCTTGCTTCTTTAAGTAATATTTCTTTTTGATTAAGGGCCTCTTTAAGTGTTTTTTTATTGTTATCCTGAGCTAATTCCATCTCTAAACGCGCTTCACTTGCTGATCTTAAAGCTTTTATAATAGAAGATTCTCTTTCATTAATAGTGTCTAAAATTGGCTTCCATGCGAATTTTTTCAACATAAATATTAATCCAACAAAAATTAAAAGTTGCCAGAAAAAAAGACCTAAAGAAAATTCGCTAATTAGTTTTTCCATTTTTGAATTAATTTTAGTTTATAAACCTAGCCCACAACATTAAAGTTATAGGCTAGAATTAAAATTATACTGCAAATAATGCAGCAAAACCTATACCTTCAACTAACGCTGCTGCAATTAACATAGCTGTTTGGATTTTACCATATGCTTCTGGCTGACGACCTATAGCCTCCATTGCGCCTTTACCAATTTGGCCTATTCCTATACCTACACCGATTACTACAAAACCTGCTCCTACAATTGCTGGGATTTCCATATAATTAAATTTAAGTTAAACATTTTATTTTTTTATTATTAATGATCGTGTTCTTCTGATGCAAAGCCAAAATATAGCGCTGAAAGTACTGTGAAAATATAAGCTTGTAAAATAGCAACTAAAATCTCGATAATTGAAATTGAAAATGCTAAAACAAAAGACAGGCTAGAACCTAGCCAGTTTTTAAAGATAAACATTAATGCTATAAGACTCATTAACACAATATGCCCAGCAGATATGTTTGCATAAAGCCTTATCATTAATGAAAAAGGTTTTATAAAAACCCCTAATAATTCTATTGGTGCTAATATTATTTTCATTGGCAACGGAACCCCTGGCATCCAAAAGATATGTTTCCAGTAATATTTTTTTGCAGTTAGATTAGTTATTACAAATGTTATTAAGGCTAGACAGAAGGTGACTGCAATGTTTCCAGTCACATTAATCCCAAGCGGAGTAAGTCCCAATAAATTTAAAAACCATATAAAAAAGAAAATAGTGAGAAGATAACTCATATAATTTTTATAATATTTTAAACCAATATTCGGTATCGCAATTTCATCTCTTATATAGATGATTATTGGCTCAAAAAAACGACCAACTCCAGAAGCAACTCCATTGTTTTTTTTATAAGACTTAGCCAAGCTTCTAAATAAGAAAAACATTAAAAATGCAGTAAAAATAATGCTTAAAACTCCTTTAGTAATTGAAAAATCTAGAGGTTTTACGTTTTTTACATGATTATTCTCATCATAATTAATAGTCCCCTCTTTATCGGTTTTATATATTTTATTGTGATATAACACGTAATGATTTTGATCTATGGTTGCCACTGATTCTCCGTGATTAAATTTTGAAGAAGAAAATAATTTAAGCTCATTATCCCATAAAATTATCGGAAGAGGAAATCCAACATATGCATGTTGGCCATTTTCTTTTGTATAAGAAAAAATAGTGAAGTCATAAGAGTCCTTCAGATGGTGAAGAATGTATTCTTTAATTTCTTTTTTTTGAAGTTCTTTAGATAACAACTCCTCTGTCTGTTTTTCTTTGTCTTTTGCTTCAACAAAAAAAACCGATAAAAGAACATAAACTATTGTAAGCCTCTTTAAAAAGCTAAATATTTTTTTTGTGTTTACCATTTATAATTAAAATCCGGTGCAAATGTAATGTTTTGATTTAAAAAAAGTTTTGTATTTAATCTCTTTTTTTTCAACCATTTTCTTTTTAAAAAAGCTCTTAATTACCTTATAACTGCTATCAAACTTTTTTAGCCTGAAAAACTGCTATTATGATTTCTAAGAATAAACCCGTCAAATAGGGCACGATAAAAGTTATTTTTTCTGTTCTCTCAATCAACCCATCTTCTTTAAAAGCTGGGTAGAGAAAAATTAAAAATGCTAAAAATTTAAACCCGCTAAAAATCATAAAAAAAATTCCAGTATAAATGCTTTTACTCTTAATTCCTTTTAAAAAAAAAGTTATAATTAATCCTGCAAAAACAAAATTTAAAAAATATGATAGAACTAAATAATTATCAATTATTGGAATATTTAATGAAGATAAAATGCTAAGATGAATAAGAAAAACAGATAAATAGATAAATAGATAAATAATAAGAAATAAGAAATAAGAAATTTGACTTTTCATTTATCATTAAATTTGTTTGCCTGTGTAATGATTAAAATTATTATTATAACAAGAGCTGCTATTGTCAAAATTAAAGTAAAAATATTATTTAAATTATATTTAAAATCTAAATAACTTCCCGTCTTAACCGCTATATAGATTAATGCCCCTGTTTGAAAGGCTAAAGAGGTAAAAACAAGCCATTGATTAGGCGATTTTTTCACGATTTTCAGAAATTGATTTAACTTCTGAGGAGGTTTTCATTGTACACTTTGCATTAAAAAAAGCTCCTGAATCTACAACCAATTTTGAGATTATAACTTCGCCTTCCGTAACGCTTGTTGATTTCAATGTTAATGTTTCTTTTACCTCTAATGCTCCTGAAAATTTTCCTTCGAAATCAGCGAAAGCACATAATATTTTTCCATGAATATATCCATCTTTTCCAATGACTACCTTGCCCGAAGTTGATAGTGAGCCCTCAAGTGTTCCGTCTATTCTAAAGTCAGAATTTGACGCTATATCTCCTATTATTTTAGTGCCTTTTTCTATTCGATTCGGCTGTCCGTTAGTTTCATTATATTTCATAATTACTTGATTTTACTTTATTCTTTAAATGTTTTATGTAATTGCATTTTCAAGTACTCGGATTTCAAAAGTACAAAATTATTTGGAACCATAATTGATTGATTATTTAGCATAAGATTCTCTAGTATTTTTTCTTTTACTAAAATGTTTTTTTTAGTGTGTATTACAACAAAATTTGTTTTTCTATTATAAACGTCAATAGTAACCTCCCAATTCAAGTTTTCATTGCTCTTTAAATAGCTCTCTATTATGCTCTTAAAAGAATTTATGTTTACTTCGTCCGACTTTAGAAATTTAAATACCCATTTATAATTCATGTGTTTTTTTTGAACAAAAATTGTTCTTTTTTCTTTCTTCTCAGCCAATAATTGAAGTGTTTTTTTGACATGTTTTGACTCTTCAGTATTTGGAAAATTTTCCATCAACTTTTCAAGCTCTTTTTTCCATAATAAAACTCCATCTAGTCTTCCTATTGAATTTGCAATTAACAATTGGGTTTTTGCTATATAACTAGTCCCTATTAAAAAAGGTTTTAATTCATTTGCGCTCGTTATTACCTTCTCATATTTCTGTTTATTAAATAACTCCATTAAATTCAAATAAATTTTTCTTGGATTTGGAATATTCTCAATTATTTTATCATCTATTTTACTTAAAATTATAGAATACGCTGAATCTGGAAATTCCATTAAAATTTGATCTCGATATTCATTAGATTCTTTAAAATTATCTTCTAAATTTAACTTATAAAGTTGATAAAGCGCATCGACTTTTTGATTAGAACTAGGATTATTAGATAATACTTTATTTAACCTTAAAGAGGAAAGCGCCTTATTTTTAAACTTCTCTCTATATATGTTTCCAAGGACTAAATAACTTTGATTGATTTGAAAAACTAAACTATCTAAGACATTTGGGTCTTTCGGTATTAGACTTATCTTTTTTTCAATAGATTCTAAAATCAATGAATTGTTCTTAATTTTAAATGGTTTCTGATTAAGAATAGGCTTGTTTTTAATGGCCTCATAATTGTTCCAGTTATCAATATTAGGTCTTTTTCCCCAGTTTTGAATAAAAAACTCTTTTCCTAAAGAAACTAGTCTAGGGTTATAAAAATAAAATTGTTCGGAAAATGTTGTTTTTTCTTCATTTTTTTCTTTTTCTAAATTTTTATTCATGCTTTTTTGAAAAAAATCCTTTTGCTCATTATAAGATAGTCTTGAAAGGATTAAAACGCTATCTATTTTTTTGACTCTGTTTTCATTATTTATGACTAATTGAATTCCTTTTTTTTCTCGCAATATCTTAGTTTTATTTGGGCTGTTATTTGGGGCGATCAATAGAAGGCTATCTAAATAGAGTCCCGTAATTAAAAAATCAGATTTTTTAAAATAATAATCCGCCAAATCTCTATAGTTTAATCTCTTTGATACTGGATCTGAAAATTTTGAAGCTAAAGACTTTTTATAGTAACTTAAAGCAAGGCTGTCTTGGTTGCTTTTTTGCATAAGCTTAGCTTCTGCTCGAAAAATAAAATGATTAAAATTTTTATTCTCAATTTTCCGGCTAAGAAGCTCTAACCCTTTTATTGATTGATCAAGGTTTAAATCTGAAGATAATCTTAACTCGCTTATCTTAGCTTGAACCCATAATTCTCTTGTGATTTTTCTGTTTTTTTTCACTATCAATTTATAAATTGATTTTGCCGAGTCAAAAACTCCTAATTGTTCATATAATTGAGCCTCAATAAATCGATACCGAGCTTGAAGTTTTTCATTTTTTTCAAAAAAAGAAGCCTTTTTAATATAAGTTAAAGCTGAATCAATTTTATTTAAATTTATATATGCTTGAGAAATAGTGGCATTTATTTCGGAAGATAGTTTATTTGTTTTTAAAATATTATTGGATAAGGACTTAAGGTTATTAATCACGAGCTCTTCATTTTTCAATCTTAAATTAGTTTTTTCTCTCCAAATTTTTGCTTCAAGAAAAATTTCTTCAGATGAATATTGGTCTAATAAATAATTAAAAGCTTCTATTGCAGGAAAAAAACGTCGATCATAATATCTTGATTTTCCTAAAAGCAAATACGCTTTTGCTACTTGACTATTTCTTTGAACCCCGTTTATTCTCATTGAATGTTTTTGAATAGCTTTCACCGCTTTTTCTTCTGCTAAACTAAAACTAGGAATAGAAGATGACTCGTTAATGTCTTCAAAATCAAGTGCAATTGGCTCAATGCTTAATAACTCGTAAAAATTATCGTCTTTTTTTTGTTCTAAAATTTCTTTTCCTATTTTAAAAGCCTCTTCTCCATTAAAAAGCACATTATACTTTGTGTTTAAACGGTGGAAGCTTCTATTAAAAAGATTGTTCTTCTGAGTTGAACAACCAAGGGACGTGAATAGCGTTATTAAAATTGCTATATAGCCTATAGAGTTTTTCAAAAAATATCATTTGTTTAAATATTATAACACTAAAAATCAGTTTTTAGTATAGATCGTTTATTTAATTAGCTAGATAAGAAGGTTTTAAATTTAATAAATAAAGATCAAATTGAGTTTTCAATTAATAGTTAAAGGTCTAGTGTTTAAAATTAGATTTATTCTTTTATTTTTAAAGAAAAAAATGATTGTTTTCAATTCATTAAAAATTGATTTTATTAAACGACTTACTACTTCCTCTATTATAATAGGATTTGAAGTTCCCATAGGCCTGCTTAAGGATTATCAATTTATTTCTGGTCAATATATAACATTAGAGGCCGTGATATCTAATCAAAAGGCAAGAAGGTCTTATTCTGTTTGTGTTGATTCTGCTATGGGGAAGCTAAGGATTGCGGTTAAAGAATTAAAAAATGGTCTATTTTCTTCATATTTGAATAAAAAAATTAAAATTGGTGATTTTCTAAAAGTGAGCACTCCAGAGGGAAGGTTTTTATATAAGCCTTCTGTTCAAAAACAAAATTTTGTTTCTTTTGCTGCGGGAAGCGGAATTACTCCAATTTTATCGATTTTAAAATCTTCTTTAAGCTCTAAGACAAACCATCATTTTACATTAATTTATGGAAACAAAACTCTTGCTGATACTATGTTTTATTTGGAGCTAAAAAACTTAGAAAAAAAATTTTCTAAGCAATTACTTATTTATTGGGTTTTTAGTAGAGAAGAAATAGTTGATAGTTTCTTTGGCAGAATAGATCTTTCTCTCCTGAATTTTTTATTTAAAAAAATTCAGGATTTTAATAATCTATATTATATCTGTGGGCCGTCTAAAATGAGCGAAACTTTAAAAAATTTTCTAGAAGGTAAAAAAGTTCCTCTTGATAAAATTAATGCTGAACTATTTAGTCCCGATGAAAAACAGAATAACGTGCCTACAATAGAATCAAAAAAAAGTATTTCGCTAAGCATTTTTTGTGATGAAATAATCCATGATTTAACTATTACAGATTCACAGACTATTCTAGACGCTGCACTAGAGAATAATATTGATGTTCCATATTCTTGTCAAGGAGGGGTTTGTTCTAGCTGTATTGCTAGATTAAAAAAAGGAACCGTGAAAATGCTCAAAAATGAAATTCTTACTGATGAGGATGTAAGCGAAGGCCTAATACTGACTTGTCAATCAATTTCTACATCTAACAAAATAGTAGTAGATTATGATGGTGTATGATTTTCATAAAAGGTCAACAACTTTTTCAATTATTTGTTTTGGAGAAATTGATCTAAATGCGTTTTCATATCCTTTAGGAATTTTATTGCCATAAACCGAAGTTGGGATTAATGGATAATTTTTTCTGTCAATTATTATATTATTATTGCCAGGTTGTTCCCAAGGAGAAAATCCTAAAAATGGATGAGTAAGACCCCATAAAGTAATTACTTTAACGCCCATATTTGAAGCCATATGTCCATTAGCTGAGTCCATTGATATCATTAAGTCTAAATGAGCCATCAAACATATTTCTTGATTTAAATTTAATTCTTTAGGAACTGAGTACACGTTTGTAAAAGCTTTTTCCCACACCTTAAATTGATTCATTTCTCTTTTTCCAAAGCCAAATAAAAAAATCTGATTTTCTTTCTGTAAATAAGCAATTACCTTTTGCATTAAGTCTAATGGGTATACTTTTCCTTTAAAAGAAGCAAACGGAGCAATACCAATCCATTTTTTAGTATTCGAAATAAATAATTTGTTTATCAGTTTGGGTAATATTGGTTTTGGCGGAAATTCATGATTTTCTAAGCTTAATTCAAAACCTATTTTTCTAAAAACCTCTAGGTATCTGAAAATAGTTGGAGTCAAAGGTTTAAAGCTTTTATTTTGTTTTTGAATAAGCTTTATTTTTTCCTTTCTTCCTTTTATAATTCTTCTATATTTAAAAAAATATAATCTAAAAAATATTTCTAAAATATTTGTTCTTAAAACAGAATGTAAGTCTGCAATTGCAGTTGGTTTTATATTTTTTAATTCATTAAACAACCTCCAAAGGCCAAGAATTCCTTTGTGTTTTTTTTTTTTTTCTACTTTCAATACGTTAATTTTTTTAAATTTTTATAAAACTCCAAAACAAGCCTCATTGGTGGCGATTGTTATTTTAGTATCTGGGTACTTTTTAAAAAAACATCTAAGAACTGGCACCATTATGGCCACGTCTCCCAATGAAGAAAAACGAAGCACTAAAAGATGTTCTGCTTTTTTCAATTTCATTTTTTATTTTGAACGATATAAAATTGGATTTAAATTCTCGTCATTATACATTTTCATTTGCTTATATACTTTCATGAAATTTAATCCATTAGAGATGTCTTCTAAAAGCTGATCAACAGAAGAACATAAATCTTTGTTCTGTTCTATTAAGACTTCAAGCTTATACTTGCATTTCTTTTGGTGTGCGCTTGAAGTGTCTTCTCTGTTCGTTTCTTCTCGCATGTGATATATTTTAAGCTCTAAGATAGAAAGCCGGTCAATCGCCCATGCAGGGCTCTCTGTGTTTATCCTGGCATTCGACTTTAACTTTATATTTTTAAAGTATTTTAAAAAGTAATTGTCTATGCCTTCTACAGTTTCCGTTCTATCTTGATTTGAAGCGTCTATTTTTCTTTTTAATAATAGCGCTTTTTTTTCATGAATTTTTGGATCTCTAATTAAATCTTCATAATGCCACTGGACTGTGTCTATCCACCCTTTTCGAAAAAGAATATTTTCAAGTGATTGCAGTTTATATGGGTTTATAAACGGCTGATTTACGTCATCCAAAATGTGATATTCCTTAATACTTTTCTTAAAAATAGTTGATGCTGTTTTACTAATCATTATTACGAAAATTATTCAAATATAGTCTTTAACAAAAAAGAATTAATATATCGGTATTTTATCATATAAAGAGAGAAATAAAATAAAAATTATTGAAATTTCTTGAACTGTTTTATTTGATATTTGATCTATTAAAAGCGATATAACTACTGATGCAGGAATTATTATAAATATCCATTCTGACCCATTAGCTTCTGAATTTGAAATCATAATAAATATAATTGCTAATATAAAATAAATTATAATAACGATAAATTGAGAAAAATAGATCAAACTTCTAGTTTTTAGAAGTTTAAAGTGATATATGAAAGAGATCAAACACATTAAAGTTATAGCCATAAATTTTCTATTTTGATTTAGCGTAAAGTTTGAAAAATATTCCCAATTAAATTTTAAAATAAATAAAGTGTTGTAATTAGTGTCTGATTTACTAAATATTGTAATAGAAACAGAAATTAAATAAAAACAAATAATGGGAAAAACACTTATAAAAACTGTTTTAAAATTTAATCTTTTGTAAAAAAATAAAATTATCCAGGAAAAAAATAAAAAAATAAAAACCTCTTTAATTATAAATATCGAAGATCCTATTAAAACTGATGAGTTTAGAATTGGATTTAAGTCTTTATTTGATTGTGAAACTTTAAACATCTGCGTTAGCGATAATAAAACAAGAAATGAGCATAAGAAATATGATATATCTATTGAGTAAATTGGAATTGAAATAAATAATAGGGGGAAAATGAGTAAGCTAATGCTGCTCTTTTTTTTTCGATGTATTAGCGGTTTAAATATTACATCTAATACAAGGTTAATGATCATGCACAAAATAAATCCAATAAAAATTTGTGTGATAAATTCAACTTTTATTCCAAGCCATTCCTGTTTAACATTCTCATGTTTAAAGAAATTATAAATACTTCCAAAAATTATTAAAATAAAGGATAAGGTGTAAGAGAGAAAAGAGGATCTTTTAAATATTGTTAAAAACATTTTGTTTTTATTATATTTGCAAGGTAATTAAAAATCAATTTTTAAATGAAAGGGTTTTTTGAAAGTATTCAATGGTTATTTGAAGAATTCTTGTTTTTCCCATTTGATTTATTAAGATCAACTCAATTAATAAATTGGTGGATAGCTAATGGAATAAATTTTACTTTCGCCTCTGTTGGTTTTATTGCCTTTGTCTATTGGTTACTTCAGCTTAAAACATTTAATGATAATGGGGAAGAAGATAAAGATCCTTCAGCGCACTCTTTTTTATAAATCAAACCCAATATCTTTTCTATAGTAGATTCCCTCAAAGTCTATTTTTTTCATTTCTAAATATGATTTTTCAATGGCTTCTTTATGATTTATTCCATATGAGGAAACTGCTATAACTCTCCCGCCAGAGGTAATCACTTGTCCTTTGTCATTTAACTTTGTCCCTGCATGAAAAAAAACGCTTTCACTGATTTCATTACATCCATTAACAATTACTCCTTTTTTATGTTTATCCGGATATCCTCCTGATACAGCCATTATAGTTGCTACAGAACGATTGTCAATTTCCAAATCAATTTTATCTAGCGTCTTATTTGCAGTAGCCTTCAATAATTCAACTATATCATTTTTTATTCTGGGAATGACTACTTCAGTTTCAGGGTCCCCCAGTCTTACATTATACTCTATTACATAAGGATTCTCTTTAACTTTAATTAATCCAATAAATAAAACTCCTTGAAAATCTAATTTATCCCCCTTCAGTCCTTTAATCGTTGGCATAATAATGCGTTCATTAATCTTTTTTTCAAAGTCTTTTGTGACAAAAGGAACGGGAGAAACCGCCCCCATTCCTCCAGTGTTTAAGCCTTTATCTCCTTCTTTAATTTTTTTATAATCCTTTGCCATAGGAAGAGTAATGTGGCTATTTCCATCTGTTAAAATAAAGCATGATATCTCTATTCCTGACAGAAACTCTTCTATCACAACTTTTTTTGAGGCTTCACCAAATTTAGCATATAACAACATTTCTCTTAATTCGTCTTTTGCTTCTTCTCTATCTTTAATAATTAAAACCCCTTTTCCAGCAGCTAAACCGTCTGCCTTAAGAACAAATGGAGGAGAATTTGATTCAAGATAATCATACCCTTGTTGTAAACTATCTCTTGTAAAAATTTCATGTTTAGCCGTAGGAATATTATGTTTTATCATAAACTGTTTAGCAAACTCCTTGCTTCCCTCAAGTTTCGCCGCCGCCTTTTTTGGACCTACAATTAAAAGGTTTTCAAGTTCATTATGGGCAATTAAATAATCATGAAGCCCGTTAACCAATGGGTCTTCAGGTCCTATTATAATCATATTTATCAAATTAGAATGTATTACCTCTTTTATTTTTTTAAAATCATTTACATTTAAATTAATGTTTTTTGCTAACATTGCGGTTCCGGCATTACCTGGAGCTACATATAATTCACTACAATTTGGACTCTGTACTATTTTCCAAGCTAAAGCATGCTCTCTTCCGCCAGAGCCAATAATCAGTATGTTCATTTTTTAATTAAATTTATTAAACTTGATGTATTTTTCTTATTATATTTTTCATTCTATATTTTCTTATAAATTTACCTTCTTCATTGCTTACAATAAATGACGGCTTTTTAAAATACGCGTTAATTAATCCCCAAATAATATTAATAAAAAATTTAATTTTTCTTTTCAGGTATAAATTTTTAAGCGCAGACAATAAACTAATTAAAAATCCATATCTCATTTTATAAAATGCTTCTCCTTGCAATCTTGCAGCTATTTTTGAATATCTTATGGCTGTAGGGCGAAGATGTAAAACCTTTAGCTTGGGAATTGGTATAATTTCAAAACCATGATATTTAGCTAATATTTCATCAATAGTATCCCAGCCCATTGAAGTCCTTAATCCTCCAATTTTTTTATAACAATCTTTAGAATAGGCTTTTATTGCTCCTCTTATGTGTGTTTTATCCATTGGATGTTCTAACACCCAGGTTCCTTCTTCTAATTTGGTATACAAATACCCTCCAACTATTCCAACACTTTTTCTGTTAAATTCAAGCGAAAGCGTCTCAAAGTATTTTATAGGCAAGATAATGTCTGCGTCCAACTTGACTATAACGTCATATTTCGCTTTAATCTTTTTAGCCCCATATAGAAAAGCATTTACGACTTTTGAGCCTGGAAAATGATAATCACTAGAGATAACTTTATACGCTTTGACTATCTTATTTTGTTTCTCAATTTTTTTTATAATTAGCCCTGAATCATCTGTTGAATTGTCATCTATAAGAATTATTTCTTGAGGCTGCAATGATTGATTGATTAAACTTTGAATCATTTTTTCAATGTAGTCTTTTTCATTATGAAGAGGAATAATTACACTATAGAGCATTATTTGTTGTTTAACATTAACCCTTCTGCAATTATTCTGTCATTTGACAGTCTGGGAACTTTGTTTTGCCCCCCTAGCTTTCCTATTGATCTCATGTAATTTTGAAATCCTTTTTTCTTTATACATATAACAACAAGGGTTCTTAATATTTTTCCTTTTATTAAGTCCTGATAATATAGATTTTGTTTTTGTAGCTCTTGATCTAATTCAAGGCTAAATTTTTCAATATTATCTGGTAGTGTTTGGAACTCTATAAACCATTCATGACAAGGTAGCCCATCTAGTGGAGCGGTTTGCGGAGCAACGGTAAACTCAACTATTTTAATTGAAGTGTTTATTGTTACTTTTTTTAAGGCGCTCTCAACCTCTTTTCCTATAACGTGTTCTCCAAAAGCTGATATAAACTGCTTTAATCTTCCTGTAACTAAAATTTTATATGGTGAAATTGAAATGAATTTAATTGTGTCTCCAACGTTGTATCCCCATAATCCTGCAGAGGAAGAAATGATTAAAACATAATTAATCCCAATTTCTACATTACCTAAAGAAATTCTTTCTTGATTTTCATCATAAAATTTTGAAGATTCAATAAATTCATAAAAAATTCCATTATTTAAAACTAATAATAGCCCTTCTTCGTTAGGAACATCTTGATAAGCAAAAAACCCTTCTGATGCAGGAAAAAATTCAATAGTATCTATTTTTTTTCCAATTAAACTTTTGAAAACATTTCTATAAGGCTCAAAATTAACTCCTCCATATATAAAAAGAGAAAAATCTTTAAAAACTTCTCCAACGTTTTTACCTTTTTTTTCTATAATTTTTTCAAAATACATTTGAACCCATGGAGGGATTCCTCCAATTAAAGTCATGTTTTCCTTCAAGGTTTCATCAACTATTTTGTCTACTTTTTTTTCCCAATCTTCAATGCAGTTTGTTTCCCATGATGGCATTCTGTTTTTCTGAAGATATTTAGGTACGTAATGGGCTGTAATACCTGAAAGTCTTCCATATTCAATATTCTTTTTTTTCTGAAGAATCGGGCTTCCTTGAAGAAAAATCTGCTTTCCATTTATAAAGTTTACATTTCCCGTATAATGTATATAACTTAAAATGGCGTCTCTTGCAGTATTAATGTGAGTTGGCATTGACTCTTTAGATATTGGAATATACTTTATGCCTGAGGTGGTTCCGCTTGTTTTAGAAAAATACAAAGGACTTCCAGGCCATAAAATGTTTGTTTTTCCATCAAGCATTTTTTCAACATAAGGCTTTAGGCCTTCATAATCTCTAACTGGCACTTTCTTCCTAAAATCATCATATGAATTTATTTTTGAAAACTCATGATCTATCCCAAAAAGCGTTCCTTTCGCCTTATTAATTAAAGAGTTAAAAGTTTTTTTTTGAGAATCTATAGGGTTTAAAATCCATTTTCTGTTTCTATAGTTTATATATTTAGCAAAAATCTTTGCTGCTAAATTTCTCATAATTCTTCTGATTTAAAGTCTATAAAATGAATTGGATTCATTGAGTACCCTTCGCTCCACAATTCAAAATGAAGATGCCATCCTGTGGAATATTCTCCGGTATTTCCTGCAGTAGCAATTACTTCGCCAGCTTTAACATTATCTCCCTGTATTTTGCTTAATGCAGAATTGTGTTTATATACCGAAATCAACCTATAAGGGTGTTCTATTATTATAACATAACCGGTTTCAGCTGACCATTCTGAAAAAATTACCGTTCCTTCGTTAACTGATTTAATTGGGGCGTCTTTAGCAAGAACAATATCCACTCCATAATGCTTTTCTTCAGGATTATACTTTTCAGAAATTTCTCCTTTTGCTGGAGTAAATAAAACGAAATCAACTTTAGACTCTTTATTTCCAATAATATTATACTTGTCTTCTTGAAAAACTATTTCTCTTAGAAGTGAATCATTAAGGCCTTTACCTAAATCAATAAATGATTCCTTTTTTATGTTATTTTCATTGTTTCTAATTACTATTGAATCCTCTATTTCTGTTTCTCCTGATAAGGCTTTTTGTAATGAAGCAAAATGAATTCTTGATTTCTCCATCGCAATTATGACAGAGTCTAATCTAAACGCGTTTTTTGCGGCATTTAATCTTAGCTCCGTAGAAGAATATCCTGGGATATATTCTTTTAATGAAGTATAAGAAACAATAAAAAATGTTCCTGTTGTAAAAAGAGAAATAACTATAGTTGATATTACTATTACATTAAATCTAGCTAATCTAAAATAGACTTGTTCTTCAAAAGTTTCTTCGTTGATAATTACCAGTCGATATTTGCTAAGTAATTTTCTTTTTATTTTTTGAAATGTATTTTCTTTTTTTTTCATTATTTAAAGCAAATATATAGAATACCATTTTTTAAAATTATAGGTTTCCTTGATCAATTACTATTTGTCTTAAAGAATAATTTTATATTTGTATAAATATAAATGAATCATCATGTTGTTAAATTTTTTAGGAGTAATAGGAGGTCCTCAAATTATCCTTGTAGTCGTAGTAGTTCTTTTGCTATTTGGTGGAAGAAAAATTCCTGAACTTATGAAAGGACTTGGAAGCGGAATTAAAGAGTTTAAGAAGGCTACCAAGGAGGAAAATGAAAATTCTAAAGTAGAGGAAAAAAAAGATTGATCTAATTTTTAATTTCTAATGTATTGATTATTGTGTTTAGTTCAAACATGTATTCTCTTTTGCTTGAAGAAGGGGCAAAGCTAAACCCTTCAATAACTATCCATCTTTTATTTATGGTGTCTTTGATTGTGTAATTTATAAACGGTCCTGCCATAAAATCGTTTTTAACCTCCCAAGTGCCCTTAGTTAAAAAAGCTTCTCTATGCAAAAAGTTTAATTTATAAAAATATGGGGTATACGCTTTTTCAGTAACCATGTAGCTCATTGGAAGTCTTCCGGGGATATAAATTTTACCAATAGAGTCTCTAATTTTAATAATTCGTTTTGTTTCATTGTTTTTTATAGAGTGCAAAGGAATAGTATAAGCTACTATATTTAAAGTTCCTTTAGTTATTTTTTTTTCAATCCATATAAAATTTATTGTATCCTTTACGGTATTATATGCTGATGGATAAGTAAGTGTAAAATTAAATTTTTCTAATAAAGCTCTTTCTTTAGACCTAGATTTTAAAATTCTCAACTTTTTTTCCTTTCTTTCTTGATTCTGAAAACTCCTTATTAAATAATCGCTGTTTTCTTTTATTTTCAGCGAGAGACTATCTTCATTTTCCTCTGAAAAAAAACCTATAATTTGTGGCTTAGCGTACTTATTATAAAAAAGCCTATGGGATGACACTGAGTCCTTTTTAATCCATAAAATATTTCTACTATTACGAGCGAATCCAGAAAATGACTCAGGAGGTAGTTGTTTTAATGAAAAGATAGGCTCGTCTATGGGCAGTCCTTCGTATGGGGCTTCGAATTTATCCCTAATAGTCATTCCAATATTTCCTTTCCATAGATCTTTTGAAATAACCACTGTAATATTATTAATGTTTCCATTTGATTCAGGGACATACCTTTTTGTTTTGTCTTCTTTGCAAGAGGCAAAAACAATAAGAGTAGATAAAAAAAATTTTTTAATCATTTTCGTTTTCAAGAGCTTGAATTGCAGGGAGGACAAGGCCTTCTAGGCTCTCAAGCATTGCTCCCCCTCCTGTTGATACGTAGCTAACTTTGTTTTCAAATCCAAATTGTTTTACCGCCGCTACAGAGTCTCCTCCTCCTACTAGAGAAAAAGCGCCGTTTTTGGTCGCTTCAGCGATATACATTCCTAAACCTATTGTCCCTTTGGCGAAATTAGGAAATTCAAAAACTCCAAGTGGGCCGTTCCATAATATTGTCTTTGAGGAAGACACAATTTCTTTAAATAATAAAAGTGTTTCAGGGCCAGAATCTAACCCCATCCAATTATCTGGAATACTATCAATTTTAAAAACTTTTGTGTTTGCTGTATTTGAAAAATTATCAGCCGCAATAACATCAATTGGCAAGTGAATTTTCACGTTTTTATCTTTTGCCTTCCTTAACAGCTGAAAAGTAAATTCCATATAATCTTCTTCACAAAGTGACTGTCCAATTTTACCTCCTTTTGCTTTAATAAAAGTATAGGCCATTCCTCCGCCAATTATAAGGTCGTCTATCTTCTCTAAAATGTTTTCTATAATTGTTATCTTAGAGGAAATCTTAGCCCCTCCTATTATTGCTAATACGGGTTTTTCTCCTGAATTTGTAACTTTATCTATTGCTTTAATTTCTTTTTCTAATAATTTACCCGAACACTTTAATTTAAAAAATTCAGCTATAAGTGTCGTAGACGAATGTGCTCGATGAGCTGTTCCAAAAGCATCATTTACATAAATTGAGCCGTGCTTTGAAAGTTCTTCGGAAAAACGCCTATCCCCCTCGATTTCTTCATTATAAAACCTTAGATTTTCTAAAAGCAACACCTCTCCAGGCTTTAATTTAGATGAAAAGTTTTCAGCTTGTTTTCCCACACAATCTTCGGAAAATAAAATTGATTGTTCAAGAACCTCTTCTATTCTTTGTTTAATGTGAATTAATGAATATTTCGCCTCTCTTCCTTTAGGGCGACCTAAATGAGACATTAGAACACAGGCTCCTCCATTGTCTAAAATATATCTAATTGTCGGCAATGCTGCCCTAATTCTAGTGTCATCAGTTACGTTGTTTTTTTCGTCAAGAGGAACATTAAAATCAACTCTAATTATAGCTGTTTTTTCTTTGAAATCTATTTGATCAAGACTTATCATGTTAAATACTTTTATTGGTTCGAATAAACTAAAATCTTTTTGATTAACAACACATAATTCTTCTATATTTATAAAATGTTTTTTAAAAATATCATTGGTCAAAAAAATTTATTAAACCAACTTGAAAAAACAAGGTCTAAAAGTCAATTTCCTCATTCTCAGGTGTTTGTAGACCAACATGGTTGCGGAGGCCTTCCAATTGCGCTAAGTTGCGCCTTAAGCCTCTTATACGCTGAAGAGGAGGCTTCTCTAGCTTTAGATAAAGGAAGAGGCTTAACTTCCTTTTATGAAAACCCTGACATCACTTATCTTTTTCCACTTCATGATTCAAAAAGCAAAGTATGTGATTATTTAGATGACTGGTTTGTTTTTTTAAAGGAGAACCCCTACGGAAGTTTGCAACATTGGCTAACTCATATCGGAGAAACAGCAAAACAAGGCAACATAAGCGTAGGCAACATTAACGCCCTAAATTCTTCATTAAATTTAAAATCCTTCGCAGGGGGGAAAAAAATATGCATTATTTGGGGGGCTGAAAAACTGAAAAAGGAAGCATCAAACAAACTTTTAAAAATACTTGAAGAGCCTCCAGCTTTAACCTATTTTTTTATAATTACAGATAACGTAGAAGACTTATTGCCCACATTAAAATCTAGATGTCAAATAATTAACATCCCTCCTGCTAAAAATAAGGATATTAAAATATACTATTCGAAGACTGGATTGCAAGAAAATAAAATAGAATATTTGACGAATGCAGCTATGGGAAGCGTTAGAAAAGCAATAACACTCGCTAAAAATGAAAGCTCAAGTTTTATGCACGAAGAAATGCTAATCAAATGTCTAAGATGTGCATATTCAGCAATTGGCAATAAAGAAATTGTTGTTGACCTAATGAGTTGGGCAAATGAACTTGGCGGTTGGAGCAGGATTTCACAAAAAGACTTTTTAGATTTTACGTCTTTATTTGTTAGAGAATCTCTGTTAATCTCTTATGGGTCAAAAACTTTAGCTAAATATTCTTGTTCTACAGGCTTTAAGATAGAAAAATTCGCTCCTTTTATACATTCAGAAAATGTTGAAGAAATGTTTGAGCTTATAGAAAACACGATTGTTGGCGTTCAAAGAAATGCTAATGGGAGGATACTGTTTAGCGACTTTTCACTCAAAATAATTAGACTATTAAGCATAAAAGAGAAAGTTTAAGTTTTTTTAAAAATATATATTTTAGAAGAATATTCTCCTGTTCTTAACGCTATAATATTTGAAATGATTCCCCAAAAAACACCTTTAATTAAAGGAAATAAATTTTTTTTATGCTTTTCGGACAGGTAAGAAACATATAACGAATCTAAAAATAGCGGCTTAACTTCAACCAATTTAAAGTTGAATTTTTTAAGTTTTTTCACTATCCCTAATTCAGTAAAATGCCATAAGTGCCTGGGGGCGTCGTATCCTGCCCAAAAAGAAGAATACTTTACGGCGTCAAAACTTTTCATGTTAGGAAGAGCAAAAACTAAAGCGCCGTCATCCTCTAGGTGACTATAAAATTTGAGAAGCTGTTTGTCTACCTCATACAGGTGCTCTAAAACATGCCAAAGACAAATAACTTTAAATTTTTTTGGAAAGGTAGACGACCAAGACCTTTTAATTCTATTTTGAGCGCCTAGAAGATCAGTTTTTGGTTTAAAAAAAGGCTCTACGCCATAAGCTTTATACCTTACAGACATCCTTTTTAAAAACTCACCGGATCCACAACCAAAATCAAGAATATTTTCTTCTTTTTTTATATACTTCTGCAAAATATTCATTTTGTAACCAAACATTATAAATCTTGAAAAAAAATAAAGCCGATTAATCGCTTTAACTGAAGAGTCTTTATGGGAAAGATACTCGCTAGATTTATAGTATTTAGACGCTGTGCTTTTTTCTGGAAAAGGAACAGTTCTTCCTATTTGATTTTCAGAATTCCAAATAATATCAAATTCTTCCCCTGTGACTAAATAGTCTTTTGTTGAACAAATTTTTCTTTCCATTTCCTTCTGTTCCACGTGGAACGCTATCTTCCAAGTTTTACCAAAATAACGCTTATATCGCTTGGCTTTATACCGCTAATTCTTGAGGCCTGAGAAATAGAGTTTGGTAGTATTTTTTTTAATTTTTCTTTAGCCTCTGAAGACAAAGAGGCTAATTCATCATAATTAAACCCCCGAGGGATAGAGACCCTTTCTAGTCTTTTTAGTTTATCAGCATTAATTCTTTCCTTTTCAATATAGCCGGCATACTTAATAGAAATTTCTGCTTGCTCCAGGGCGCAGCCCTCTATATTGTTTTCTTTTATAAAAACCTGGACCTTAACCAGTGATAAAATGTCGTTTCTTGAAATATTGGGTCTAGAATAGATTTTGATTAACTTGTCAGACTGCTTCATGACAGAAGAGCCTTTAGCTGCTAAAAATTCATTTACCTCAACTGGACGAACACTTGTTTTTTTATAAAAATTCGTGAGCAATTCTGTTTGATTAATCTTGTCGTTTGTTGCTTCAAGCCTTGAGGCTGATGCAAGGCCAATTTTATTGCTTAGTCTTGTAAGGCGAATGTCAGCATTGTCTTGACGAAGCAGCATTCTATATTCAGCCCTAGAGGTAAACATTCTATAAGGCTCTTCGGTTCCTTTTGTAATTAAGTCGTCTATTAAAACGCCAATATAAGCCTCAGCTCTACTTAAAACCAGCGGAAGCTCTCCTTTAACATATAAACTAGAGTTAATCCCAGCCATCATGCCTTGAGCGGCGGCTTCTTCGTAGCCAGTAGTCCCGTTAATCTGTCCAGCAAAGAAAAGACCATTTACCAGCTTTGTCTGAAGGGAGTGATAAAGTTGCGTTGGAGGAAAATAATCGTACTCTATAGCATAACCTGGACGAAAAAACTTAACATTTTTAAACCCTTTAACCTTAGACAGTGCGGAAAACTGAACTTCTTCAGGAAGAGAGGTTGAGAACCCATTAACATAACACTCTATCGTGTTCCAGCCCTCGGGTTCTACAAATATTTGGTGTCTATCCTTGTCTGCAAAACGATTAATTTTATCCTCTATTGACGGACAATATCTTGGACCTAAGCTTTTAATGACTCCATTAAACATAGGGGATTTATTAAATCCTAGCCTTAAAAGGTCGTGAACCTCATTACTTGTATAGGTAATGTGACAACTCTTTTGCTTATCTAGGGGGCTAGTGAGGTTAGAATAACTAAACTTAGAAGGGTCTAAATCTCCAGGCTGCTCCTCCATCAAAGAAAAGTCTAAAGAGCGAGAGTCTACTCTAGGAGGGGTTCCTGTTTTCATTCTGCCAGAAGAAAAGCCTCTATTCAGAAGTGATCTGGTGATGCTAGTAGAAGCTTTTTCTCCTGCTCTTCCGCCGCCAAAATTTTTTTCACCAATATGAATTAGACCATTCAAAAAAGTGCCATTAGTCAAAATAACCGTTTTAGAATAAATTTTAAGTCCCAGACTTGTAACTACTCCCTTAACGCTATCTTTTTCAAAAATAAGATCCAAAACCATTTCTTGATAAAAATCAAGATTATCTGTTTTTTCAAGCATTTCTCTCCAACATTGAGCAAAAAGCATCCTGTCGGACTGAACTCTTGGGCTCCACATAGCGGGGCCCTTAGATCTATTTAACATTTTAAATTGAATTGCACTTCTGTCGGAAACTATTCCACTGTAGCCTCCCATAGCGTCAATCTCTCTAACTATTTGCCCTTTAGCAATTCCTCCCATTGCGGGATTACAAGACATTTGACCAATTGTTTGAAGATTCATCGTAATCAAAAGAGTGTTAGACCCCATGTTGGCTGACGCAGCAGCAGCTTCAGCTCCAGCGTGGCCTCCTCCCACGACAATAACATCAAATTCTTTGTCAAACATCGCTAAACTGTTTCACGTGGAACATCGAAATAAAAAGATCTTCTAAATTTGTCATATTTTGTTTGTCTAATTCCGTTTTATCCATATAGCCCAAGAGGTGTAGCAATCCATGAGAAATAAGCCTAAGAATCTCATTTTCAATTGTTTGATTAAATATTTTTGAGTTGTTTTGAAGCATAAATTGGGATATAAAAATCTCTCCTGAGATCTTAGGGGGGCACGAGTAATCAAAAGTAATAACATCTGTATGGGTGTCATGATTCAAATACAATTTATTAATATCAAGCATCGCGTCTTTAGATATTACGTTAATGCTGATTTTGTCTAAAACAAACCCTTTTGACTTAAGGCAAAGGGTAATCCATTTCTTTAAAGAAAAAGACGTAAAAGGAAAATCAATAAAACTCTCTATAATGATCATTAAAATATTTAAAGTAAAGATAATAGAATTAAGATCTATGAAACAACAAAGAAATGATAGTATATTTGTAAATATTTTTTACTATGGAACGTGTTCGCTTTGCGCCAAGTCCAACAGGCCCTCTACATATTGGGGGCCTAAGAACTGCATTATTCAACTATCTATATACAAAAAAATCAAAGGGCAGTTTTGTTTTAAGAATAGAAGACACAGATAAAAATAGAAAAATAAAGGGCAGTGAGAAGCACATAATTGATAGCTTGAAGTGGTGCGGCCTAATCCATGATGAAGGCCCTGATAAAGGAGGAGCCTACGGGCCATATCGGCAAAGTGAACGAATTTCAATTTACAAGCAATACATAAAATTTTTACTTGAGAAAGGAAAAGCTTATTATGCTTTTGATTCAACTGAGGCCTTAAGCGATCTTAGATCAAAATGTGAAAAAGAAGGAAAACGATTTAATTATGGCCTAACCAATAGAGCGACTCTTAAAAACTCTTTAACAATGCCTTCAGAAGAATTAAAGGCCTTAATGAAGGATAAAGAGCCTTATGTAATAAGGCTCAAAATAGACGATGGAAATTCAATAGTTTGTAGCGATCTGCTAAGGGGGCCTGTAAGTTTTAAAAGAAAAGAGCTAGAAGATAAAATATTAATAAAAGAAGACGGCTTTCCAACCTATCATTTTGCAAACGTAGTAGACGACTATCTAATGAAGATAACCACTGTTATTAGAGGGGAAGAGTGGCTGTCTTCTTTGCCAATTCATTATATACTTTATAAGTCGTTTAATTGGACCCCTCCTAAGTTTCTTCATCTGCCCTTAATTCTTAACCCCTCAGGGAAGGGAAAGCTTAGCAAAAGAGATAGCGACAAAAACGGATATCCAATTTTTCCATTAAAATGGGATTATAATGAAGAAGCCATTGAAGGCTTTAAAGATAAAGGGTTTTTGAACGAGGCATTAATAAACTATATTTCTCAACTAGGATGGAGTTTTTCTGAAAAAAAAGAAATATACAAACTTGAAGAATTAATAGCTCTATTCAGCATAGAAAAGATTCAAAAAGGAGGATGTAGGTTTGACTTTGAAAAGGCTAAATGGGTTAACTCGAAACATCTTCAGTTATTAACTTCGAAAGAAATACTTGAGGTCTCTTCGGCCAACCTAAAAGAAAAGTTTTTAGATTATAAAAAAGACTCTGTGGGTAAAATGATTGAACTGGTTAAAAATAGACTTGTTTTAATAACCGACTTAGAAGAACTCGTTTCAGTTTTCATTAAAAACCCAAAAGACTTCAACGAAAAAGACTTTAATAAAATGAACAAGCTTGGAGCTAAAAAAATCCTTCAAGAGCTTATAGCCCTTATCTCGTTGACGAAAAATAAAATACAAAAAAAAACGCTGATTCAATACAGCGAAACTCAACAAATAAACTTGGGGCGCATAATGCAGCTTATGAGGCTTGCTCTCGTTGGCTCTCTTACTGGTCCAGACATAATAGCTGTTGTTGAAGTCGTTGGAATTAACGTAACTTTACAAAGGCTTAAATTCTTAACTCAAAAATTATAAAAAAATGAGCATCTCAATCTATTTAATTTTAATTATACTATCGGCAATTGTTTTTTCTGGAATATTTGTAGTAAAACAACAAACGTCCGCAGTGCTTGAAAGGTTTGGCAAGTTTTTAGCTATACGACAGCCTGGGCTTCACATTAAAATACCCTTAGTGGACAAAGTTGTGGGAAGGGTTAGTTTGAAAATTCTTCAGCTTGACGTAATTGTTGAAACCAAAACAAAAGACGATGTCTTTGTCAAATTAAAAGTGTCGGTACAATATAAGGTTGTAGCAGCAAAAGTTTATGACGCTTTTTACAAATTAGACTTTCCTCAAGATCAAATAACCTCATATGTTTTTGACGTTGTGAGGGCGGAAGTGCCAAAAATGAAATTAGATGACGTTTTTGAGAAAAAAAATGATGTTGCAAACGCTGTAAAAGGGGAATTAAACGAAGCCATGACAAATTATGGGTACGACATTATTAAAGCCTTAGTTACAGATATTGACCCTGACGGTCAAGTTAAAGAAGCAATGAACAGAATTAATGCAGCTGAAAGAGAAAAGGTTGCTGCTCAATACGAAGGAGATGCCGCAAGAATTTTAATAGTAGAAAAAGCCAAAGCAGAAGCTGAAAGTAAAAGGCTTCAAGGAATGGGGATTGCAGATCAAAGAAGAGAAATTGCTAGAGGCCTTGAAGAGTCAGTAGACGTTCTTAATAATGTAGGGATAAATTCTCAAGAAGCTTCGGCCCTAATTGTTGTAACTCAACATTATGACACACTCCAGTCTATTGGAGAGCAAACTGGGAGTAATTTAATCTTGCTTCCAAATTCTCCTCAGGCCGGAAGTGAAATGTTAAATAATATGGTTGCTTCTTTTACGGCAAGCAATCAAATTGGTGAAGCAATGAAGAGTCAAACGCTAAAAGATAGTGAAAAAAACAAAAAACCCTAGGTTGTTTTTCTCCAATTGTCTCTTAATCCAACTGTTTTATTAAAAATTAATTTTTCGCGCCTGCTGTCTTTATCAACAACAAAATATCCTAAGCGCTGAAATTGAAAAATTTCTCCCGGCTTAGAGGAGATAAGACTTTCTTCTGCTTTTATTTTTTGTGTTTTAAGAGAATTCTTGTTTATAAATTCTAAAAAGTTCTTTTGCTTGTCCTTATCAGGAAATTCATTGTCGAATAATCTATCATAAACATTAACTTGAGCTTCTATTGCTGTGGATTCAGATACCCAGTGAAGGGTCCCTTTTACTTTTCTTTGACTTTCCTCTGTCCCGCTTCCGCTTTTGCTTTTTGGATCATATTCGCAGTTAACAAGCTGTATCCTTCCATTAGAATCTTTAGAGACGGATATTGCTTTTACTATATATGCGTTTTTAAGGCGAACTTCTTTCCCTATGGATAACCTAAAAAACTTTCTGTTTGCTTCTTCTTTAAAATCATCTCGTTCTATAAAAATATTTTTTGAAAACATTATTTTTCTAGAGCCCATGGTCAAATCTTCAGGATTATTTTCCGCCTCTAGCTGTTCTTGTTTATTTTCAGGGTAATTTGTTATTACAATTTTTATTGGATTTAAAACTGCCATAACTCTTGGAGCAACAAGATTAAGGTGTTCACGAGCGCAAAACTCTAAAAGAGAGACGTCTATCATGTTCTCCCTTTTAGAGACCCCGGCGGTTTTAATGAACTTTTTAAGGGCCTCTGGTGTATATCCTCTTCTTTTAAGGCCAGAAATAGTAGGCATTCTCGGATCATCCCATCCTAATACATGCCCTTTTTCAACAAGCTCCGCCAGCTTTCTTTTACTCGTAACCGTATACGACAGGTTGAGCCGAGCAAACTCTCTTTGTTTAGGGAGCTTGTATCCTAAAGAGGGGAGCTGTTTTAAAAACCAACTATAAAGATCTCTGTGGGGTTTAAATTCTAAGGTACAAAGAGAATGAGTTATTCTTTCAATGTAATCAGATTGACCATGAGTCCAATCATACATTGGATAAATGCACCATTTGTCGTGTGTTCGGTGATGACTTTTAAACATTATTCTATACATAACTGGGTCTCTCAAAAGAAAGTTAGGTGAGCTCATGTCAATTTTTGCTCTCAAAACATGAGAGCCCTCTTTGAATGAGCCACGCTTCATCTCTTTAAATAATTTAAGGTTTTCATCAATAGTCCTATCTCTAAACGGACTATTAGAGCCAGGGATTAAAGTTGTCCCTTTTTGAATAGCAATGGATTCTGAATCTTGAGAATCTACATAGGCAATTCCTTCATTAATAAAATGAATTGCCCAAGAATATAATTGATCAAAATAATCAGAAGCATAACATTCCTTTTCCCATTTATATCCCAACCACTGAATGTCAGATTTAATTGCATCTACATATACTTTACTTTCTTTTGCAGGATTAGTGTCGTCAAATCTTAAATTGACGGACGCTCCAAATTGTTGACCTAAAGAAAAATTTAAATCTATTGCCTTCAAGTGTCCTATATGAAGAAACCCATTAGGTTCTGGGGGAAAACGAAATTTTAAATCCTTTTTAGGATACTCATTTTCAAGATCCAGTTCAATTAGTTCTTCTATGAAATTTAAAGAATTATTAGATTCAGACATAAATAAAATTTATGCAAATATATTGAAAAACCTTCCAATGGGTAATTATTATTATTCTATATTCTATATTTACGAAAATCATTGAAATGGCAAAAATAAAACTTAAAAATATAAAAATATATGCATATCACGGGTGCCTAATAGAGGAGAGAAAAATAGGAAGCGATTATTTGGTTAATTTAGCTGTTTATTTTAAAATGAGCTCTTCGTCTAAGTCAGACAATGTTAAGGACACAATAGATTATTTATCTTTACAAAAAATTGTTAAGGAAGAAATGGCTTATCCTTCAAATCTTTTGGAAACCGTTGTGCAAAGAATCATAGACTCCGTACTGAAAATAAACCCTTCAGTATTAAAAGTTGCTGTAGAAGTTGAAAAAACAAACCCCCCTATAAATGGGAATTTAACAGGGGTTTCTGTTAAAAAAAAAGTAAAAAGATAGAATCAACAGAACAACTCTAAATTTGTTACTTTTGTGTAAAATTGGCATCGTGGCCGAGTGGCTAGGCAGAGCTCTGCAAAAGCTTGTACAACGGTTCGAATCCGTTCGATGCCTCAAAAACCCGACATAAGGTCGGGTTTTTTTAAAGTTATTTTCTTTATAACACCCAAAAAATTAACTATTTCATCTCAATGATAGAACCGCCCAAAGAGGTTTTAAAATTCTTAATTTTAGGATTTCCAAACACTCTGATTGCTCCACCAATTCTTGAATTTGCAGATATTTTGTTAGACACCCTAATGTGAGCTCGCCCTCCGATAGAGAGCTTAACGTCTGTGTTTTCGGTAAATAAATTTTCCGCCTCGCACACCCCTCCTTTGCTTATTTTTAAAACATGATCTTTTGCCTTTCCCCTTATTTTTAGTTTTGCCCCTGTAGCTATCTGTGAAGACAGGAAATTAACTTTAATTTTTATGTCAACCTCCGAACCTTCTTTAGCCGTAATGTTTAATTGTTTCGTTTCTAACAAATCATTCATCTCTACTTTTGACCCTTGATATGTAAATATTTTGTTTATTTCTCCTATATAATTTAATTCTGCATACGTTGGAGACGTGTCAAGAAAGTTGTCTATAGAGTGTCTTATTTTTATAACTCCATTTTTTGTGACAACAATTACGTCAGATCCTTTATCATCAAAAATAACTAGTTTATTTTTGATTGAAGGAACAAGCTTAATATGAATTCCTGAATATACTTTTAAACTATAAAATTCTCCTATATTAATTATTCTATTGTTTTCTGTTTGAGAAAACAATAGACTTGAAAAGGAAAGAAAAAAGTAAATTATTTTTTTCATAAAACTTTAAATAGTTTTAACAAATTCGAAATCTAAATGTCTTTTTAATATATTTACTTTTTTAACATTTACCTCAACAATATCTCCTAATTGAATTTTATTTCCATTTCTTTTTCCAACTAAAAAATGATTTTTTTCATTATAAAGGTAGTAGTCATCTTTTATTTCTTTTATTCTTATCATCCCTTCACATTTGTTTTCTGTAAGTTCAACATATAGTCCTCTCTCGGTTACTCCAGAAACTACTCCTTCGAATGTTTCACCCAGCTTGTCTTCCATAAATTTTATTTGCATAAATTTTATAGAGTCTCTTTCAGCTTTTGTTGCTAATATTTCTTGCTGAGAACAGTGATTACATTTTTCTTCTAGATCATTTCTTTTTATTATTTCGTTGTTGTTTGTTATTTCATTTAATAGTCTATGAACCATTATGTCCGGGTATCTTCTTATGGGTGAAGTGAAATGCGAATACTCTTTAAAAGCTAACCCATAGTGCCCAATATTATTTGTTGTATATTCTGCTTTACTCATACATCTAATAGTAAGTGTGTTAATTAGGTTTTGTTCTTTTTTCCCTTTAACTGAAAGGAGTAAATTATTAATAGAGCTAGAAACTTCTTTTTCTTTTATACTGATATTGTGTCCAAAATTTTTCGCCACTTCTTTTAAATTATTTATTTTATTTATATCTGGTTTATCATGAACTCTATAAATAAAATTTTTATTAGAATGTTTTTTATTATAGTATTCGGCCACCTTTTTGTTTGCTAACAACATAAATTCCTCTATTAATTTATTTGCGTCTTTAGATTTTTTAAAAAAAACTTTTTTTGGTAAACTATATCTATTTAATAAAAATTCAACCTCAACTCTATCAAAAGATATTGCTCCTTTTTTAATTCTTTCTTTTCTTAATTTTTTTGATATTTCATTTAATTTCTGAAGCGCAAAAAAGGTTTTTTCTTCTAATTTATATTCTATTTTATTTAATGAATCTTCTTTTTTTATAACCGGTGATTTTGTTTCTAAAACACTTTGTACTTCTTCATAAGAAAATCTATTATTTGACTTTATTATTGTTTTTCCATACCACTCATCTAATATTTCTGCTTTATTATTAATTTTAAAAACCGCTGAAAAAGTATATTTTTCTTCATTTTCACGTAAAGAGCAAACTCCATTAGATAAAATTTCTGGTAACATCGGTATTACTCTATCAACTAAATATACTGATGTTCCTCTTTCATACGCTTCTTTATCTATTATAGACTCTTTTTTTATATAATGAGTTACGTCTGCTATATGAATTCCTATTTCATATATATCTTTATTTATTATATTAAAAGATAAAGCGTCATCATAATCTTTTGCTGTTATAGGGTCTATTGTAAATGTTAAAATCTTTCTAAAATCTTTTCTTTTTTTTATTTCTAAATCATCTACATTAAACACTATTTTATTAGCTTCTTCTTCTATTTTTTTTGAAAAATTATTTGGTAAATTATATTCATTTAAAATTGCATTAATTTCTGTGTCTGTTTCTCCTGACTTACCTAAAGATTTTATAATTTCACCATTAGGAATTTCTGATCTTTCTGGCCAATCTTTTAATTTTACAACAACCTTATCTCCATTAATAAATTCTCTTATTTGTTCCTTATTTATATAAAAATCCGTATACATCTTACCTCCTTTAGTTTTAACAAAACCCGAAGATTTGGTTATATGAAGCTCTCCTGTAAAAAAATTATTTTTTCTATTTACAATATTTACAATTTCTCCTTCTAATTTTGATTTTTTATCCTTTCTCTTATATAAATAAACTTCAACCTTATCTCCATTAAATGCCTTATTTAAATTTTTATTAGAAATAAAAATATCTTTTTCAAATTCTTTATTTAAAACATATCCTTTCCCTGAAGATGTTATTTCTAAAATACCTGAAATGTTTTTGTTTTCTTCCTTTTTAAAATACACCTTTCCTAAATTTTTACTTCTAATTATTTTCTTTTTTATAAGGTTATTAATTATATTTATTATAATTTTTTTTGTTT
>Ga0114997_10000363_pt1 | contig 36660 bp, 35 predicted proteins | sample ArcticOcean_MG_C_2_FD_87045 | JGI IMG/M metagenome (GOLD analysis project Ga0114997, IMG submission 87045) | Marine microbial communities from western Arctic Ocean - ArcticOcean_MG_CB4_136 | ecosystem: Environmental > Aquatic > Marine > Oceanic | place: Arctic Ocean: Canada Basin | collected... | reverse complement strand
GATATTAAATAAAAATCAAAATATAAAAAAAATCTTGTTTCGAGCTTAAAATGAAATATTTTCATAGAATACTTTTAATTTTATCTTTAATTGTTTTTACAGAACAATTGCAAGCAAATACATTATTTGATTCTCTTAATTCTGCTTATAAAAATAATCCGAAACTTAATGCAGAAAGAGCAAGTAAACGAGCTTCGAAAGAAGAAAGTAAGGGAGCGGTAAGTGAATTTTTGCCAAGCTTAACAATATCAGGATATGTTAGTGAACAAGATAATACTGGAAACGCAGCAAGTAATAATACTCCATCTGAGCAGGCGTTAAAAATAGAACAAAAGATTTTTCAAGGATTTAGTGGCGTTGCAAAATTTAAAAAAAAAAAATATGGATATGATATAGCTGAGTTAAAACTTAAAAAAATAGAGCAAGAGATATTACTAGCTGCCGCAAAAGCGCACGCAGATCTATTATTAGATAAAAAAAAATTGAATATAAACCTAATAAATGTTGATTTATTGGAAAGACAGGTTGAAACTGATCAAAATAGATTGGAAAAAGGTGAAATAAATTTAACTGATTTGGCTCAATCTGAGTCTTCTCTTGCTGGAGCAAATGCGAGTTTAATTTCTGCTAAAAATAATTTAATAACCAGTAAAGCTAATTATGAAAAGATAATTGGAAAAAAACCATCAGAAAATATAAAGGAAATTAAAAATCTTAATATCACTTTACCAACAGGTCTAGCTGCGGCTTACAATATATCAAAATCTGAAAATCCAGATTTACAAATCGCTATTTTAGAATTCGAACAATCTAAATTAGATTTAGTGATAGCTGGATCTGAACTAGCTCCGTCAGCAACGTTATCTTACAAGATTGCCGAGCAAGAGAATATGAGCGCTACAGTATCAGATAGAACTCAACAAACAGTTACAGCAACAGCAACTTGGCCTCTATTTTCTGGAGGTAGCAATATATATAATTTAAGAAAATCAAAAGAACTTAGAAATCAAAAAGAACTTTTGCTAGAAGATGCTAAAAAAACATTAGAAACTGATGTTGCTACCGTTTGGTCTAATTATCAATCTTCTAGAGGTGTTTTAGAATCAATTAAATCTCAAGTAAAAGCTGCAGAGATAGCAAATGAAGGAATAACTCTAGAGTATGAATCGGGAAATAATAGAACAACTTTGGAAGTTATTCAATCGCACACAATTCTACTTAATTCCAGAATAAATTTAGCTAACTCTGCCAGAGACTTTCTTGTTTCTCAATTTGATCTTTTATCTATTGTTGGAAGAAACACAGCTAATCAACTTAATTTGAAAAAATAAACCTATTTTCTTAAGTATAAAATCTTAATTTTAATTATTTTATTTTCTATTGATAAAAAGAACAAAATGTGTACATTTATAGTTATGATTCGTTAAATAAAAAATCAAAAAAAGGTAATTATGACTAAAAATAACTTAAAAATAGTAAAATCAGGAAAAAATCAAGAAGTTGAAAATAAAGAAAAAAATAAGGCTTTAGAAGCAGCAATCAGCCAAATAGATGAGAATTTTGGAAAAGGGTCAGTAATGAAACTTGGACAAAAAGCTGCAATGAACATTGAGGCTATATCAACTGGATCGTTAAGTTTAGACCTTGCTCTTGGAATTGGCGGTTTACCCAAAGGAAGAGTTGTAGAAATTTATGGCCCAGAATCTTCTGGGAAGACTACTCTAGCATTGCAAGTGGTTGCTGAAGCACAAAAAACAGGTGGAATTTGTGCATTTGTTGATGCGGAACATGCTTTAGATCCTGTTTATGCTAAAAAATTAGGTGTAAAAACTGAAGAACTTTTGATATCCCAACCAGATACTGGTGAGCAAGCTTTAGAAATAGCAGATACTCTTATTAAATCAGGATCTATTTCAGTTATAGTAGTTGATTCTGTTGCTGCTCTAACACCCAGAGCAGAGCTAGAAGGAGAAATGGGAGATCACCATGTTGGTTTACAATCAAGATTAATGAGCCAGGCCCTTAGAAAGTTAACTGGTTCAATAGCAAATACCAACACTATGATGATATTTATTAACCAAATTAGAATGAAAATTGGCGTAATGTTTGGAAACCCAGAAACAACATCAGGTGGGAATGCTTTGAAATTCTATTCATCAGTCAGATTAGACATAAGAAGAATAGGGGCGATTAAAGACAAAGAGCAAATTGTCGGTAATTCTACCAGAGTCAAAGTAGTTAAAAATAAAGTGTCTCCGCCATTTAAAGTTGTAGAATTTGATCTAATGTATGGAAAAGGCATAAGTAAAGTGGGCGAACTAGTAGACCTAGGAGCAAAAGCTAATGTAGTTGAAAAAGCAGGCGCTTGGTATGCTTATAAGGGAGAAAAAATTGGCCAAGGTCGTGAAAATGCTAAAGTTTACTTAGAGCAAAATCCTAAAATAGCCGCAGAAATAGAAATGGCTATCAGAACTAAAGCTGGTTTAATTTCTAAAAAGCTGGAAGGTAATCCTTTAGATAAAGATATAGAAAAAACTACTCTAGATAAAGATAAAGAAAAAATTACTCCAAAGGAAGAAGTCCCACCTAAAAAAATTAACTAAAAGTCATTTTTAGATAATAAAAGGCGCTTATTTTAAGCGCCTTTTTCCCTTTAGCGATATAGACATAAGTTTAAAAAGTAGTATTTTGGTTATATGCCTAGTTATACAGCTCAAAAAGGCATCAATAACCCTGTTGTAGACAACTATTTAAAAAATAGTATTTTAGAAATATGACTCAAAAGACATTAAATGAAATAAGAAACAACTTTCTCAAATATTTTGAGAAAAACGGTCATAAAATTGTTGAGTCTAGTAACCTGGTTCCTAATAATGATCCTACCCTAATGTTTGCTAACTCAGGAATGGTACAATTTAAAAATGTTTTTACTGGACTTGAAAAAAGAGATTATAAAACAGCAACAACTTCACAAAAATGTGTAAGAGCCGGAGGTAAACATAATGATTTAGAAAATGTTGGTTATACACCGAGACATCATACATTTTTTGAAATGTTAGGAAATTTTTCATTTGGAGATTACTTTAAGGAAAGAGCAATTGAATTAGCTTGGAATTTAATAACAAAAGATTTTGGCTTAGATAAAAATAGACTTTATTTTACAGTTTTTCATGAAGACGACGAAGCCTTTAATCTTTGGAAAAAAATTACTGGTTTAGGAGATGATAAGATAATCAGAATTTCAACTTCAGATAATTTTTGGTCAATGGGAGAAACTGGTCCCTGCGGACCATGTTCAGAAATATTCTTTGATCATGGTGATCGTTTAAAAGGAGGTTTGCCTGGATCAAAAGATCAGGATGGAGATCGATATATCGAAATTTGGAATTTAGTTTTTATGCAATTTGAGCAAATTTCAAAAGACAAAAGAATTAACTTACCTAAACCATCTGTTGATACTGGAATGGGTTTAGAGAGAATGGCAGCTCTACTTCAGGGAACTCACGATAATTATCAAACAGATCATTTTAAAAAAATCATAAGTACAATTTCAGAAACTGTTAAAATAAAACCCGATGGTAAAAATATATCAAGTTTTAGAGTGATAGCAGACCATCTAAGAGCAAGCTCATTTTTAATTGCAGAAGGAGTTTTACCATCGAATGAAGGAAGAGGGTACGTTCTTAGAAGAATTATGAGAAGAGGAATGAGACATTCACATTTATTAGGCACAAAGACGCCCGTCTTTTTTAATATTTTCAAAACATTATTAGAAGAAATGAAAGCAAGTTATCCAGAATTGGAAAGAGCGCAGTCTTTAATAAAAGAAACTTTAAGAATGGAAGAAGAAAAATTTTTAGTTCTTCTTGATAGAGGTATTAAAATTTTAAATGATGAAATTTCTAAAATAAAAAATGTATTACCTGGAGAAGTAGCTTTTAAATTATACGATACTTATGGTTTTCCTCTCGATCTTACTGAAGATATTTTAAAAAATAAATCATTAAAAGTGGACCATGAAAAATTTAATTCTTTAATGAAGGAGAGCAAAGTGCTAGCAAAGAAGAATTGGAAAGGGTCTGGTGATACTGCAGTTGATGATATTTGGTTTGAAATAAAAGATAAGTTAGGACCAACAGAGTTCTTGGGCTATGAAAAAAATCAAGCAGAAGGTGTCATTTTATCTTTGTTAAAAAACAATAAAGAAGTTCAAACTTTAAAATCTGGAGATGAAGGAATATTAATTACTAACCAAACACCATTTTATGCAGAGTCAGGTGGTCAAGTAGGGGATACAGGGGATATTACTTCAGGAGAATTTAACTTTAAAGTAAAAGATGTTCAAAAAAAATTAGGCGATCTATTTATTCACTATGTGCAAGTTTTAAGCGGTACAATTAAAATAAAAGACAGCGTTGATATGAAAATTGATTTTGTTAGAAGAAATAATATTAGAGCATATCATTCTGCAACACATTTACTTCACGAGTCACTAAGAAGAGTCCTAGGAACTCATGTTATTCAAAAAGGATCATTAGTAGAGCCTAATAGATTAAGATTTGATTTTAGTCATATGAAACCAATTCTTCCTGAAGAGATTAATAAAATAGATACACTTGTGAATTCAATGGTAAATAAAAAATCAGATGTAAAAACTAGAATAATGACGCCAAAAGAAGCTATAAATAATGGGGCATTGGCATTGTTTGGTGAAAAGTATGGTGATGAAGTTAGAGTTTTATCCATGGGAGTTGAAAGTGATAAATTTTTTTCTACTGAATTGTGTGGAGGTACTCACGTAAGTAATACAGAAGATATAGGAAAATTTAAAATTATAAACCAATCTTCAATTGCTGCAGGCGTTAGAAGGGTTGAAGCCTTAAGAGATAAGCAATTAGAAAAATATGAATCATCATTAAAAAAAGAAAAAACTTTAAAAAAAACAAGTCAAAAGGAGCAATTAGATTTAATTAAAAAAGAACTATCTAATTATAAAATTAAAATAGATTACCGTGGAGATTTAGAATTATCTATGAATATAAAAAATTTAAATAAGCAATTAGAAAAGGAAAAAATTAAGGATATTATTAAAGATAAAAGCAAGAATATTATCGAGGATAGAAAAATAAGTACTTTTATTTTAAGAAAACAAATTCTTAAAGATTATCCACCAAAAGAATTAAGAAATATAATAGATCAAAGTAAAAAAGATATTAAAGAAGGTGTTGTAGTTGGATTTTCAACATTTGAAAATAAAGTTGGTGTTGCAGTTGGTGTAACAAATAAATTAATTAAAAAATATGATGCTGTAATGCTTGTAAAAATAGCTTCTGAAGTTCTTGGTGGTAAAGGAGGAGGTGGAAGAAATGATTTTGCGCAAGCAGGTGGTGTTAATAAAGATAAAATTGATGAGGCATTTGACGCTTTAAGTAAAAAAATTAATTAAGATTTTTTTTTAGATTATAATTTAATACTTCAAGAAATTTATTAGTACTAAGATATTTTTGATTTTTGCTAATTAGAATAGCCAAATCTTTAGTCATTGAACCTTGCTCGATTGTATCAATACAAACTTTTTCTAAAGTTTTTACAAACTTCTTTAACTCTTTGTTCCCATCCAACTTACCTCTATGATACAAACCTCTAGCCCAAGCAAAAATTGAAGCTATAGGATTCGTGGAAGTTTCATTACCTTGCTGATGCAATCTGTAATGTCTTGTTACAGTACCATGGGCAGCTTCAGATTCTATAGTTTTACCATCTGGCGATAACAAAACACTAGTCATAAGACCTAAGGACCCAAACCCTTGAGCAATCGTGTCTGATTGCACATCTCCATCATAGTTTTTACATGCCCAGATATAATTTCCATTCCACTTCATAGCGCAAGCAACCATATCATCTATGAGTCTGTGTTCATAAGTTATTTTTCTTTCATTAAATTTTTTTTCAAATTCTTTTTTAAAAATTTCTTCAAATAAATCTTTAAATCTACCATCATATTGTTTTAGAATTGTATTTTTAGTAGAAAGATAAACTGGCCATTTTCTATTAAGTCCATAATTCATACAGGATCTCGCAAAATCTTTTATAGATTGATCTAAATTGTACATTGATAATGCTACCCCTGGCCCTGGAAAATTAAAAATTTCAAATTCTTTCTTTTCTTTTCCATCTTCGGATGTCCATTTCATTTCTAATTTACCTTTACCTGGAACTTTAAAATCTGTAGCTCTATATTGATCTCCAAAAGCATGCCTTCCTATAACGATTGGGTTAGTCCAACTAGGGACCAATTTAGGTATATTTTTACAAATAATTGGTTCACGAAAAACTGTCCCACCTAAAATATTCCTAATAGTGCCATTAGGCGATCTCCACATTTTTTTAAGTTTAAATTCTTTAACGCGATTTTCATCTGGTGTTATTGTTGCGCATTTTATCCCTACACCAAATTTTTTGATAGCATTAGCACTATCAATTGTTATTTGGTCAGAAGAAGAATCTCTACTTTTTATTCCTAGATCGTAATATTTAATTTCTAAGTCAAGATAGGGTAAAATTAGTTTTTTTTTAATAAAATCCCATATTATACGGGTCATTTCATCACCATCTAGCTCGACAATCGGGTTTTTTACACTAATTTTTGGCATTTTTATTAATTTTATTATTTGAATTACATCACTTAATATACATATTAGCATAAAATTAGAAAGCTAATTGATATGACAAATTTTTTATTTCCGAAGTTGCATAAAGAAGGCTATAGATTCGTAGCAATAGCTTTAACAATTTCATTTATTCTTTTTTTAATTTCTGGAACTCTTGGTTTACTAAGTTTTATTATAACAATATGGGTATATTATTTTTTTCGAGATCCTGAAAGATTTTCAATAAATGATGAAGATTATTTATTAAGTCCCGCAGATGGAGTTGTATCACAAATTATTGAAATACATGGTCCACCAGAATTAGGTTTAGAAAACCAAAAATTCACTAGAGTAAGTATTTTTATGAATGTTTTTAATTGTCATGTTAATAGATTTCCCTCTTCTGGTAAAATTGAAAAAGTATATTACAAACCAGGAAAATTTTTTAATGCATCCTTGGATAAAGCAAGCAATGAAAATGAAAGAAATTATGTTAAAATAAAAAAAACTAATGGAGATGACTTAGTTTTAGTTCAAATAGCAGGCTTAATAGCAAGAAGAATTGTTTGTGATACAAAGGAAAAAAATGAAATTAGACAAGGAAATAGATTTGGAATAATAAGATTTGGAAGTAGAGTTGATTTATACTTTCAAAAACATAAACTATTAGTTAAAGAAAACCAAAAAACTATAGCTGGGGAAACTTTAATAGCAAAACATGAATGAAGATAAAAAAGAACCTAAATTAATAAAAAAAAATACATCATCTTCGCTTTTGCCGAACGCATTAACAATTTTAGGAGTTTGTTTAGGTTTAAGCTCTATTAAATTTGCCTTAGATTTAAATTTTCAAATGGCGGTTATAACAGTGGGACTAGCTGCTATTCTCGATACTTTAGACGGAAGAGTTGCTAGATTGGTAAACGCTACATCAAAAGTGGGTAAAGAGCTAGACTCACTCACTGACGTTATAAGCTTCGGTGTCGCTCCAAGTTTTATAATGTATTTTTGGTCTATAAATGAAGTTGGAAAATTTGGTTGGCTTTTCGTTTTACTTTACACTGTGTGTTGTGCTCTTCGATTAGCAAGATTTAATTTAACCACAATTAATGAAAATGAATCTTGGAAGATAAACTTTTTTGAAGGCGTTCCGTCACCAGCTGCAGCTGGACTAGTTTTATTGCCTCTTATATTCAGTTTAAGTAACTTATTTGAAATTTTAAATATAAAAGAATTAATCCAAGTATTAAATTTAGGAAATATATTTAAAACTGAAAATATCAAAGTAGTGAGTTCAATAATTATTATATCAACCTCGATTTTAATGGTGAGCAAATTTCCAACGTATTCTTTAAAAAGAATTTCAATACCAAGAAGACTAGGTGGTTTTTTACTGCTTGGAATAGGAACATATATAAGCATTTTAATTATTTTTACGTTTGAAATTTTATTTTTAACTGGTTTTGCGTATGTCTTATTAATTCCTATTAGCTATTTTCACTATAAACACATGTTAAAAAAATCATCTAGGGAAAACAAAGAAGAAGAAGAAATAGAAGATATTCTCTAATTGTTTATAAAATAAATTGAAAAAGAATAAAACTTCAAAAAATTGGATTATAAAGCAGCATAGAGATTTATATTTTAAAAAATCTAAAATTTTAGGATATAGATCAAGATCTTCTTTTAAACTAATTGAGATAGATAAAAAATATAGATTCTTAAACAAAAAAACATATTTATTAGACTTGGGATCTTCACCAGGTGGGTGGTCTCAAGTAGCTGTTGAGAAAATAACCAATGGTAAAATTTTAGCAGTGGATATTAAAGATATGGACAAAATAAATAATGTTTCATTTTTAAAAGAAGATTTCCTAGATAATAAAACCCATGATAAAATCAAAGATTATTTTAACAAAAAAATTGATGTTGTTATTTCTGATATGGCAACAAATACGTCTGGAAATAAAAATCTTGATTCATACAACACTGGTCAATTGTGCCTAAGTGCAATGAAAATCTCACTAGAAATTCTAAATAAAAGTGGTGTTTTTGTATCCAAATTATTTATGGGATCAATTTTTAGTGAAATAAACAATAAAGCTAACTTATATTTTAAAAAAGTTGTAAAATTTAAACCTTCTTCAAGCAGACAAGAATCTAAAGAAATTTATCTATACTGCAAAGGTATTCGCTAGTTCTTTTTTAAAAAACTATGATACATAACATTATATGTTTTTATTTATGAAAAAAAATTCTTTTTTAGTTCAAATTATACTCATTTTTTTTTTATTTTCCAAAAGTCTTCATGCATCTAATAGCATTCATTTTGATGAAGGAGAGTACTTATTTGATAAAAAAAAGTTTGATGAATCAAAAATTTTTTTTGAGAGAGATTTAATATTTAATCCTCAGAGTGCTAAATCATATTTATATTTAGCAAAAATATTCAACATAAAAGAAAATACAGAAGAAGAGAATATTAACTTAAAAAATGTTCTTTTGCTTGAACCAAATAATGATGAAGCTATTTATATGCTTGCTTTAATTAAAATTAATCTTTCAGACTACAAAAAGGCTAATGAGCTAATAGAAAAATTTGATTTAGTTTGTAAAAAACTTTGTGATAAATCTGAAGAATTAAAAAGTAAGCTCGACAAACTTAAACCCTAAAAATAAATGAAAAGAGTTTTAATAAAAAACATTTTAGAAAAAAAAGGTGTTTCTCCAATTACCTGTCTTACAGCGTATTCAAAACCAATAGCTCAAATTATCGACAAGTATTGTGATATTATTTTAGTTGGAGATTCATTGGGTATGGTATTGTATGGAATGAAATCCACAAGAAATGTTAAATTCGCAACTATGGTAGAGCATGCAAAGGCAGTTAAAAAATCATCAAAAAGGAGTCTTGTTGTTTTTGATATGCCATATAAAACTTACACAAATAAATCTACTGCATATAAAAATGCCAAAAAGGCAATTCAATTAACGAATTGTGATGCGGTTAAGCTAGAGGGTGGAAAAAAAATAACTAATATAATCCAACATCTTACTAAAAAAGGAATACCAGTAATGGGTCATATTGGTTTATTACCCCAAAATACTTTTAACTTTAAGTACCAAGGGAAAACCGAATTACAAAAAAAAAAAATTTATCAAGATGCATTAGCACTTACTAAAGCTGGAGTTTTTTCAATAGTAATAGAGTGTGTTGTTGAAAGTCTAGCAAAAAAAATAACCGAAAGTGTATCTATTCCTACTATTGGAATAGGGTCATCTAAATTTTGTGATGGTCAAATATTAGTTACAGATGATATGATAGGTTTAAGTGATTTTTATCCAAAATTCGTCAAAAGATATTTTAATACGAAAAGAAGTATAGAGGACAGCGTGATTAGATATTGCAGAGATGTAAAATTAAAAAAATTTCCATCCGGCAAAAATGTTTATAAAAATTAAAATAATTATTTAAATGAATGAAAATTTACCAAGCGGACAATACGACGTAAGTAAAAAAAATAAATTTAGAAAATTTTATGATAATTATAAAATATTGATTTTTTCAATTTTATCCTTTTTTTTAATTATTCTAGCTTCATTAAATATTTATTCGTATTTACAAAAACAAAAAAAAATTTCATTGTCGAACAAATATGCTACGGCACAAATTTATATAAAAAACCAAAATAAAATTGAGGCATTTAAAATTTTAAACAAAATTATTTATTCTGATGATTCTACTTATTCAACTTTATCACTATTTGAGATGATAGATGAAAAACTTGAATCCGATAATGGGAAAATATCTAAATTATTTGTTCATATCTTAGAAAATAATAAATTTGATAAGGAGGTTAAAAATCTAATAATTTTAAAGAAAGCTATTTTTGAAACAAACTTTAGCGAAGAGCAAAGATTGTTAGAGACAATAAAACCTTTAATAAATGAGAAAACATTATGGAAGCCTCACGCACTAATTATTGCAGGAAATTATTTTTATTCTAAAGGAGAAAACTTAAAAGCAAAAGATTTTTTCATTCAAGTTCTTGATATCGAAAATATTAATAAAGAATTACTCGATCAAGCAAAATTTAAATTAAGATTAATTCTCAATGATTAAAAAGACTAATTTTTTTTTTATTTCTCTTATTTTTTTACTTATTACCTCATGTTCTTTTGATAAAAAAACTGGAATTTGGGACGGTGTTGAAAAAGATAATAAAAAAATTGATAAAATTCGAGATGAGAGAAAAAGGATATTAAACACTGTCAGTATTTTTACTTCTGATAGTTACGTTTCAGAAGAAATACCGCCAGAAAAAAATATAATTTTATCTAAACCCAAAAAGAACTCATCATGGCAAATGACAGGTTTTAATTTACAAAATAATGTTGGTCATAGCTATTTATCAGGATTTTCTAACCGATTTTTAAAAAAAAAACTTGGTAAAAACAAATTTCTAAGATCAGAAGAAATGGCGCCCATTTTAGTATCAAATAATTATGTTTATATCACCAATGATAGCGGTACAATTTATAAAGTCAGCTTTAGTGGTGATTTAGTGTGGAAAAAAAATATATACAAGAAATTATATAAAAAATTATATAAAAAATTATCTTTTGCAATTTACAAAAATAATATTTTTGTATCCGATAATATGGGTTTTATTTACGCGCTTGATTCTATTACTGGTGAACCAATATGGATTAAAAACCATGGCATACCCTTCAAATCTCACTTAAAAATATTTAATGATAAAATATTCGTTGTAAATCAAGATAACAGACTGCTTTGTCTTAGCGTAGTAGGTGGAAAAAAAATATGGGATATACGATCCATATCATCATATATTAAATCTCAAAGTCTATTAAGTATTGCAATTTCAAAATCTGGAAATTTAATTTTTCTTAATAGTTCAGGAGACCTAAATAAAGTTAATACAGATACTGGTAATTTAATTTGGACTTTAAATGCCAAAGACTTATCTTTTTCTCATGATACTGATTTTTTTGAATCTTCTAATATTGTAATAGATGAAAATAATATAATTTTTTCTACACCCACTTCAGTTTATTCTTATGATATCTTTAGTGGTTACCTTAATTGGTCTAAAAAAGTAAATTCTAAAAGTGATCCAATTATTGATGGAAACTATGTTTTTTTAGTTACAAAGGATGGTTTTTTTTTAAATTTAGACAAACTCACAGGCAAAGTTATTTGGTCGACAAATATTTTACCTTCTTTAGACGACAGTTGGAAAATTCCTTTTGAAAAAGAAAAAAGTAAAACGGTTGTCACTGGTTTCATTTTAGGATCTAATAAATTATACATTACTACATTTAATGGATTTTTAATTATATGTTCTGCAGTCACAGGCAAAGTTGAGTCTTTTAAAAGAGTAGCTTATGTAAACACTTATAGTCCAATCATAAGTAATGATTCTTTATTTTTGTTAACAAAAACTTTTAAACTTTTTGGATTTAACTAATTTAATATTCTTACAAAATTCTTCTTCAAATTATTTCGTATATAACAGTAAAAAGAGGTATTATGATGCTTATTATCATTTAAATACACATTAAAATTCTTTAAAAAATTTATGTAGTTTTATAAAAATTAATGTTTTATTTATATAAAATAAATGAAAAAAAAAGTTTTAATAATTTTTAAATACCCACATCAATGGAATGATCCATGCATTAGTAGATTTTCTAATTATTATAATGTTGAATATTTATACATAAGCAATATAAAAAATAAAAGTTTTGTAGAAACAATTGATCATATTAATAATTTTATTATAACTAAACAAATTGATATTGTAGCTTTTGATGTAGATTATTTTAAATTTATGAATTTTTTTTTTATAAGTAAAATAAATTGCAATAAGAAAATTATATTAATTGGTGATGATATAGGTCTTCATGAACTGCATTCAATAACTGCTAGTGCTTGTGATATTGTTTTAACACACTGTCCATTATCAGTTTTAAAATATAAAGAAAAAGGTTATGAGGCTCATCTTTTTTACTCAGAATTAATTGATTTGAAAAAATTTGATAATATCAAAAAAGATATTGATGTCCTTTTTTATGGACATATTACGCCTGATCGAAAAGAATTCTTAGACTATATTGAAAAATCTGGTGTATCTGTCAAAAACGTTGGACACGAGGAAGAAATAGCAGGTCTTTCGAAAGAAGAATTATCAAAAGTTATTTCAAGAGCAAAAATTGTTTTACAGTTTAGCAAAACTAGAACAAGTTCTGTTTTAAACTATGGGTCAGAAAGAGTTTTTAAATTTTATTACCAGTTTAAAGGAAGAATGCTACACGCTGGAGCCCTGGGTTCTGCTTGTGTAGCTGAATATGCTCCCGGTACAGAATTAGTATTTTCAGAAGATGAATTGCCGACTTTTCATACAAAAGAAGAATGTGTTCAGATTTTAAAAAAAATACTGCAAAACGAACATTTATTAAAAATGCATACTGATAAATTAAATTTAAAGATAAATGATTTTGCTGACAGTATAAAAAACTTCAAACCTATTTATAAAGCTTTAGAAAAAAAAGATTCAACAAAAATTGTATTGAGTAAAATTCCATATTGGTATTTAAGAATTTCTGCAAAGTATATAATAATTAAAAATATTAAAATATCAAACATCGTTAAATCTATATTTCAGCTAAAATTAATCTTTAAAATAACAAAAAAATCAAACTTTTTAACAAAATTTTTAATTCTATCAGAATCTATTTTAAACATTTTATGGTATTCATTTTTACAAACATTTAGATCTAAAAATTAATGGTTTAAAATATTATAAGTTTCTGTATTCATTAAGCAGTTTTTTCATAGAAGTTTTAAATGAAACTTTTGGAGACCATTTAGTATCCTTAATAAATATTTTAGTATCAGCAACTTGTAAAGTTACATCAACAGGCCTAAGTAATTTCTTATCAACTTTTGATCTTATTTTAACGTAAGAAAGTTTTTTTAACTCTTTAAGATAATTTAAAACTGAAATGACTTTTTTTCCACTGATATTGTATATGCCTCCAATTTTACCTCTTTTTGCAGCTAACCAGTATGCCTCCATTGCATCATAAATATCTATAATATTTCTAACACTATTTAGATTTCCATGTGTTAAATATTTTTTTTTACCTTTTTCAATTTCAACAATTTGTTTTGCAAATGCGGTTTGAAATAAATAATCTTTTCTAGCGTTTACATATGAAAACATTCTAGTGATTATTATATTTAACCCATAGCACTCATAATAAACTTGAGAAAGCATATCTTGAAAAGCTTTTGAAACTGAATACGGATTAATAGGTTTCATACTTTTTGTTTCTTTAACTGGAACATCTTTTTTATACAATTTCCCATAAACCTCAGATGAACTACAGATAATTATTATTGGATTAATTTTTTCTAAGCGAATAATATCTAATAAATTCATGGTAATTGCATTATTATTTTCTATAGTTTTTCTTGGTAAATCGAATGATTGTCTTACATTTGCAGTTGAAGCAAGATGAAAAATTAAATCAGGTTTAATTTTTTTAATAATTTTTTTAGTTTTTGAAAGATTACACAAATCACCTTTAAATAATTTTATTCGTTTATTTTTAAGCAATTTTTTGTTGCCTTCAGATCTATAAATACCAAAAATTTTAATCTTTTTATCTTTTGTTAATATATGTTGTGCTAAAAAACTTCCTCCAGAGCCTGTAATTCCTGTAATTAGACATCTTTTAAATTTACGGTTAATCATTTAAGTTTATGTTTAATAAGCTACTCTTGAATTTGTTAGATATCCCTACTAAATTGAATCTATATATCAAATATAAATTATTAAATGATTCAAGACAATGAATAAAAATATTTTTATTACAGGCGGAACGAGTGGTATTGGCAAATCTTTAATATTGGAGTTTGCTAAAAAAAACTATAATATTTTTTTTACTTATTTTAAAAACAACAGAGAAGCCAGGTTAATCCTAAAAAATTTACAAAATCTCGATGTACGGCATAGTTGCGTCAAAATGGATCTTACAAAAATAAAATCAATAGAAAATGCATTTAAAACTTTTAAAAAAAAATTTAAACGATTAGATATATTTATTAATAACGCCTCACCTAAAATAGAAAGACAAAACTTTTTAAAAATAAAAAATCTAAATGTTGAAAAAAAAATAAATGGTTTATTAGTTGGAAATATTCTTACACTTAAAAATGCACTTCACCTTATTGTGAAAAATAAAACAAGTTCAGTTATAATAAATATATCCTCTTATGCTGCTATTTCTGGAGGAAAAAATATTCATTTGTATGCAGCTGCCAAATCTGCTTTAAATACTTTATCTACAGCTCTATCTAAAGATTCTTTTAATAAACATCTTAAAATAGTTTCTTTGGTACCTAGACGAATCGACACCCCAACTTTTAGAAAAAATAACAATATAAAAAATCTTGCTGCTTTTAATGCTTTTAAGAAAAAAAATAAGATAAAAAGCATCAAAACATCAAGTGAATTTGCTAACTTCATATACAAAAAAGTTATAAAAGGAACAAGCTCAAACAATAAACCTATAGTATACTTTGATTCAGTGTAGTATTAAATAGTTTACAAATTATAAGATTATTTTCATGGAAAACATATTAGCTTTTAAAAAAAAAATAAACTCAATAGGTTCAAGCAAAGTTAAAAAAATATTACTAATTCAGCCTATTCAAATATCTGAAAAAAAGTTAGATATTAAAATATCATTAAACAAAAGATATTATATGTACCCACCTTATGCTTTAGGGATATTAAATACAGTTTTAAAAAAAAATAATTATATCAGCAATATTACAGATCTTAATTTTGAAGTTTTTGATTATATCTCGAATAACAAAAATTGTCTTGCTAGCGAGTTAACTGATAAATGGAAGACGGTTTTGAGAAAATCATTATCAGAAAATAAATATGACGTCGTTGGTGTAAGCTGTACTTTTACTATGAATCATGAAAACATGATTGAAATTTTTAATGAAGTTAAAAAATTTAATAAATCTATTATAACAATTGCTGGTGGTGTTCATGTTTCAAATGCCACTGAGTTTGTTTTGAAAGAAGGTAAAAATATTGATTTCGCACTTACTTATGAAGCGGAAAAAAGCTTCGTTAACTTTCTTGAATTTATTAACGGTAATGACGATTCAAAACCTTACCAGGTATCTACAATGTTTGAAAATAAACTTTACGAAATATCAGATAGAAAAAATCCTGAAGAGCATGAGTTAAATGCAATACCAGATTATGGGAAATTAGATATATCTAAATTAACAGACTTAGGTGAAATAGGAACTTTTAGATATTGGAGACCTAAAAATTCTAGAGGTTCTGCAGTTTTATCTAACAAAGGATGTCGAGCAAGATGTTCATTTTGTAGTGTTAGAAATTTTAATGGCAAAGGTGTTAGAGCTAAATCTATTCAAACTGTAATTGATGAACTTAAGGGATTAAAAGAAATTTATGGAATAAATCATATTACTTGGTTAGATGATGACTTATTTTTTGATAGAGACAGAACATTAAAATTGTTTAATGAAATTGTTAGGAATAATTTAAATGTAACTTGGGATGCTTCTAACGGTTTAATTGCTTCAGCAGCAGTAGCCCATCCTGAGTTAATTGATGCTGCAGAAAAATCTGGATGTATAGGAGCTTATTTTGGCATTGAATCTGGCAACGAACAAATACTAAAAAAAATTTATAAACCATCGGGTATCAAACATTATTTAAAACTTGGCGAACTAATGAACAAACATGAAAAAATTTTTACTAGAGGTTTTTTGATCATTGGTTTTCCAGACGAAACTCTTTCACAAGTGCTAGATACTATAGATGTTTCTAAAAAAATGGCGTTAGATTGGTATACTGTTCAGCTTCTTACACCTCTTCCCTCAACAGAAATTTACGATCAAATGGCAGATGCAGGAAAAGTTGAAAAAAATAAATTAAATCTTGATGGAGAAGGATTTACAATGTTTTCTGTAAGAGAATCTGAAAGACAAAGAAAAATTGAAGAAAAAAATAAACGTGACAATAGTGATTTCTTAAATTTATTAAACGCTAACAAAAGCCATGTGCCAAATCAAAAAGAACTTAATGATTTGTGGTTTTTAACAGACTATGAAATAAACTATAAACCAATAATTAATCAAAAAAATCTAAGTAAACTTAACAAGCTAGAGCATTTTTTGACGGATGTAAGCGATAGGATGACTAGGGACAATCCTTTATCTAATTATTTTTTATCAATAGTAAAGAAAAAATTGAATAAAAAAACTGAAGCTAAAGATAGAATGTTATTAGTTAATAAATACCTTGAAAAGTCAAATTATTGGAAACAAAGATTTTTAACACTTGATCTTAACTAGTAAAATTATGAGTATTTTTTAAAATTGATAAAAACTATAATTAATTATAATAAAAAAAATAAATGACCTCTTCTGTAAAAAACATTTTAAGAGATATTAATTTATTAAAAAAATACGATCAACATGCTTTTGATTATATTGAGTATCCACACAAAAGCTTTTGGAACAATAATATTTCACAAAGTGATATAATTAAAAATTTTGAAAAGTCATGCATAGAAGAAACTCCTATTATGCTTTACGTCCACATACCTTTTTGTGAACAACTATGTACTTTTTGTATATGCAACAGGCAAATAACAAGTAATTATAAAATTGCAGAAGATTATCTTAATAATTCGTTATTTTCTGAGATTGATCTGATGACTAAAATTACAGAAAAATTTAAAAAAAATTTTAATATCAAAGAAGTTTATTTTGGAGGAGGATCGCCAACTTTTTTAAAAGAAAATGAATTTAAGAGTTTAAAAAATAAACTCAAGCAACTTTTAGATTTTAATAAAATAAGTCAGTTTACTGTTGAAATAGACCCTAGAAGAGTTGATGAAAATAAATTATTATTTTATGCTAGCGAAGGGGTTAATAAAATATCATTTGGAATTCAAGACTTTGATATTAATGTTCAAAATAAAATTAATAGAGTTCAGCCATCAAGTCTTATAGATAATTTATTAACTGAAAATGTAAGAAAGAGATTTAAAAGCGTAAATTTTGATTTATTAATAGGGTTGCCTGCCCAAACAACTGACAGCATAAGGTCAACTATCAAAGAAGTAATAAGATTAAGGCCTGACAGAATCGCTTTAGCCTATCTAGCATACAATCCTGAGCATCATTCACATCAAAGACATATGATGATTGGATCTTTACTTCCTGATTTTTATGGAAGAAAAGAAATATTTGTTGAAGCATTAGATTCTCTTGCTCAAAGCTCTTACGTAAGAACTGGCTTCGAACATTTTGCTGTTCCCGAAGACGATGTAACTAAATCCTTACAAAATAAAAGAGCTTATTATAACTCATTTGGAACAACTACTGGTGAATGCACAAGCATTTTAGCTCTTGGTAGAAGCAGTTATAGCACAATAGGTGATGACGTTTATTATCAAAACTTTTACGAACAAAATAATTATCAAAAAAGCTTAAATGAAGGAAAAATTCCGATTCATAGAGGTTGGATATTAAACAAAGATGACAAATTAAGAAGAAAAATAATAAAGGAGTTAAGAACTTATTTTGTGTTGAATATTAAAAATCTTAACAATGAATATCAAATAGAGTTCGATGAATATTTTAAAAAAGAAATTAAAATTCTTAAAGAATTTGCTGGTGACTATCTTCTTAAAATTGATAGTGATAATATAGTTTTAAGTGAAAATGGGAAACATTTTTCAAACTTAATAGGTAGTGTTTTCGATGTGTATAACAAGACACCAAAATATAATAATAAAATAACAACAAATAATTCTTTGAAAATCTAACGTAAGATATTTTTATTTTTTAAATACCAATCGATAGTAATTTTAATACCTTTTTCAAGAGAAGTTTTAGGAAACCATTTAAGCTCTTTTTTAGCTTTTGATGAGTTTAAACAAACATATGTTTTAAGAGTTCTTTTGGAAGTGTCATTTATAGCTGTAATTTTTTTACCAAAAATTCTTATTATTTTATTTGCCAATTTATTAATTGAAATCAATTTTCCAGATCCAACATTGTATAATTCATAGCTTTTTTTTTGATATTTAATTGCCAAGTAGACAAAATTGATCAAATCATCAATAAAAAGCAGGTCACGCTCTTCTTTACCATCTCCCCATATTAAAACTTTACTATTTTTACAATTAACTACTTTGTTAATAGTCGCTGCAAGTACATGAGATTTTGCTAAATCAAATTTATCACGTGGTCCGTATGTATTTGAGTGACGTACAAGAGTATATTTATTTCTACCAAGCCTAGCATAGAATTCACACATTTTTTCTACAAAAACTTTCATCCATCCTGCTCCAAAATAATTTGGATATATATTTAAACTAGGATTAAAGTCTTTTTCTTTTAATGGTTTTTTAGAGGATTGATACATAACGGAACAACTAAATACTATTACATGGTTAATTTTATTATCAAAAGCTGATCTTGTAACCATTGAATTGATAATAGCATTGTCATTTACATGTATGTAAGGTTTTTCCAGAATATCTTTAGCCCCAGATGTCGTCGCCGCAGCTTGTATAATAATGTCAGAACCTTTTATAACTCTATCTGTTTCATTTTTTTTTGTTAAATCGCACTTAAACATTTTAACTTTTTTTATTTTAGTTTTTTTATTCAAATATGTTCCACTCACAATAAAATTTTTTTTCTTAGAAAAATAAATTGCCATATTTTTGCCAATAAAACCACTAGCTCCTAAAATTAAAATTTTTTTTCTTTTCATTTAAATAATCTTTTTAATTAATGATAAACCAACCAATGCACAAGATGTATTCAGTTTTTCAACTTCTTTAAAACTCATTACTTTAATTTTAAGGTATTCTCCATCACTTTCACATCCTGACTTAGAATTATCAATATATTTTAGAAAACTCTTTGTAACTTTTTTTTTAAAGTAAAAAAAATGTGCTAATTGTGAATTTGATGAAGGTAGCATATGAATTGGTTTAACACTTAATTTTTTTAAACTATTCCTTTTTATTGTAATGTTAAGCTCTTCTTTTATTTCTCTTAGTGCATTATCGAGAATATTATTACCTTCAATCATACCCGCTGGAAATTCTAACAAATATTTACCAGCTCCTATTCTAAATTGTTTAATCATTAATGTTTTCACTATTTTACCACAAGTCAAGATTGGCACAATAACAACACTGGGCCATTCTACTTGAACAGCTCTGTTAATTTTTTTTTTATTTCTATCAATTATAACACTATCCACGAAAGCAACAATTGTCTTTTTTTTCTTTCTTTCAATATATTTAATAAAATTAATTTTTAAAAATTTTTTTTCAAACTTATTAATTCTATTTTTCCATCTACTAATTAGAATTTTTTTATTTAATAGCATCGTTATAATTTAGATTTAATACTTTTTAAAATAGTTAAATCTTTTTTTGGTTAAATGTCTATTTTTTAAATACCAATTTATCGTTTCTGTTAAACCTTCCTCCAATGAAATTTTACTTTCGATTCCATAGCTTTTCGCTAGCCTAGTATCAAGTATTCTTTTTTTATCTCCCGAAGGTTTAGTTTTGTCGAAAATGACTTTTGGTTTTTTTTTAATTAATGGGTTGCTTAATATCGTATTTACAAGTTTTTTAATAGAAACACCTGTACCGCTTCCTATATTTATAGGCTTTTCAATTTTATTTTGCATAACATCTATCATTCCGCTAGCAACATCTCCTGAAAAAATAAAATCTCTTATTGCAGCACCATTTCCCCAAACAACTAAAGGGTTTTCGCCATTAAATATTCTTCTTATTAACGACGCAATTACCATAGAATTTTCTGGGTCAAAATTTGCAAAAGGGCCATAAATATTTGCTGGTCTAACTATATGTAAGCTTTTGAAATTATATTGTATCCTAAAGGCCTCAACCTGAAGTTCACCTATTCTTTTTGCCCATCCTGCAAATTTATCATTTTCTGATGGGAATGTTTTCCAGACATCATCTTCTTTCATAACTGGGCTGTGGCCATAAACCCCATAAGTACTAGTATAAAGATAATTTTTTACTTTTGAAATTTGAGCAGCCATAAGTAGATTAATTGCACAATAAATATTTGACATCATAAAACTCGCAGGTTTCTCAATATTTACTTTTGGTGAACCGGTAACACCTAACAAGTTAAATACAATCTGTTTATTTTTAGTAATTTTAATACAATTTTCTAAGTTCATCAAATTCAAATTATAAAAATTTTCAATATTTTTATTGACTAAAGATTTGTCGTCTAACGAAGCCACAGAAACCCTACCACCTAATTTAATTAGCTTTGGAACCAGCTGTTGTCCTACTAAACCTGTTCCTCCAGCCACAAGAATTTTTTTATTTTTAAATATATTTGACATATAAAAAAGTAATTAATTAAGCTCTTTCCTTTGAGCGTTAAGTCCTGCAATAAATTTTTCACCTTTAACTATGTAGCTGACAGAGTATAAAGGTCTCGAATAATTTGAATTATTTGGATACGATCCGTGAATTAAATTGCCATGAAGAATTAACATATCCCCCTTATCAAAATTTAAATCAACTTTTTTAAATTTTTTAGTAGATATAAAATTACCTGGTTTAGAATCTTTTTCTCTGTAACTAATCTTTCTTTTGTATTTAAAAATGCCGAATTTGTGTGATTTTTCATAAATAAATAATGATCCGTTGATTCTTGATGATTTCCCTAAAAAAATATTAATAGTTATATAATTTCCATTTTTATTTTTAGGGTAAGAATTATCTTGGTGGGGAAGCCAACTTTGTTTTGAATATTTAGTTTTTTTTTCTTTAAAAATCATTTGTGACATAACTGCAGAAATTTTTCTTTGTTTAATTTTCGTTATGATATTTAATATTTTTTTATTCACCATTACAGATCTAAAAAATGCACACTCTTTATTTATTTGATCTAAAAAATTAGCTTTTTCTCCAAGATATTTAAAATTTGAAATTTTGTCATTACTTTGTGCTATTAAAAATTCTTTCCTATCAGGATTCATGATAGGAGAAAAATCTTTATTAGAATATTTTTTAATTTTCCTTAAAAAAATATTACAATTTTTATTTGTAGGAAATTTTTTGATTATTACAAATCCATTTTTATTAAAATCATCTTTTATTTTTTTATTATTAATCATAATTTTTTTTTTTTATTTTTTGTATCTTTTGACATATTTCATCTGCGTTTGGGGGCAAGTTGTCTGCAGTTTTATAAAATCCAGCAGATTTATCTTTCAACCCCATTGTGTGCATCTGTTTTTTTGATCTCAAATTTAAATCATTTGCTATGCTTTTTGATATTCCGTTTTCATAATCATCATCAATCACTATTCCTCCAAACTTTGATTTTCGTAAGCAATTAATCCATTTTATTTTTATTTTTAGTGGTTTTAGCCACAATAAATTTACGACTCCAACTTTAATGCCTTTTTTTTCTAGTTTTTCTTTAGCTTTGTAACTTTCAAATCTTGTGATGGAGATGGCATAGATAATTATGTCTAATTTTTTGTGACCCAGTATATCCTTCATTTCTTTTTTATTATCATAACTTTTTCTATGTTCAGATACGTAGTAAACCTCATCATCCTTCATAAATTTATTATACACAGACGAATATTCTTTAGGTGTCATTGGACTTGCAATTTTTACTCCTGGCATTCTATAGTACAATGAATGATGTGATGAACCAGCCACTGGACCAATTCCACCTTCCATCCCAATACCTCTAACAAAAATAGGACAAGGAATTTTCCATAGTTCTTTAGATTTACATGCGTAGTTAATTATCATTGGACAATTGTACCAATTAAAACCTTGGTATCTAATTACATAAATTGGTCTTTTCTTCATTAATCCTGCGCCCACTACTATTCCTGCATTAGAAACGTCAGCCATAGGCAGTTCAATCATTCCATCTTTTTCATATAATTCAGGCAAAGTTCCACCAACCCATCCAACAGCGGTCAAGCATTGGCCAAAAGTTAAGCCTTTATATTTTTTAAGATGTTTTCGGACTATTTCTTTTATTGTTTCTCTAACTGTTTTTTCCATAAATTATCAATTGTATTTTTAATTTTTAAATCAATTTCTTTACCAATTTCACCCATTTTCTTTATTTCAAAATCATATCTATCAAAAGTCTTATCAGAGTCTTTACCAGCACCAGAATGCCAAAAAAGCCTATTAGTATTTATATTAAGTAAAGTTGGTTTTTTAAAAAAAAGAGACTTGTGTTTAATTATTTCATCCGAGCTATCAGTAATATTAAATCCATTTAAATTTAATGATTTAGCAAGTTTATGCATATCCCAATTTCTTCTAACCTTCTTTTTGGTAAGTATTGACAAATTGTTATCTTCAACAATGAATAAAATAGGAAGATTTTTTGTTGAAGCCCAACCTAGTGCGCCAACAACGTAGTCTTCTTCTGCCGCAGCATCTCCTAAAAAAACAATTGTTGGTTTTTTAGAAGAAAAACACGCACCAATACCAATAGCTACTTGTGTTCCCATATGTCCATCGTGTCCATACATATTTATTTTGGGAGAATGTATTGATGCAGATCCTCCCATTCCATAAGAGCAACCATCTTTCTTACCTAGGAGCTCTTTAATTAAACCAGTGATGTCTCCACCAAAAGACAGGTATGTAGAATGGCATCTATGCTGAGCAAATATCAATGGCTTTATTTTTAAATTATTTAAAATTATTTCAGACAACGTTGAAGCTATAAATTCTTGTCCTGAAGATAAATATACTGGAAGTTTTATTATTTTTTTTTTGACACATTCATAAACATTTTGTTCAAAATGTCTACATAAAGCAGCCCTTTTTAAAATATTTTTTTTTAAATTTAAATTATTCACGTTATTTTTTTGAAATGGTTAATACTGTAATTTTATTTAAAACATTAAACGTACCAGCAAGTTTTGTAATTGTATCAGTTCTAACTATATCGCCAGGAGATAATACATATCTTTTTTTTTTATCAGCTAAACCACCATCCAATATAGCAAAAATTGTATTTTGAGGTCTGTTAGCTAACTTTTTAGCATTCTTATGTTTTTCAACTGTGATCTTTAGATTTTTAAATTTATATTTATTTATCCCAAATTTTTTTGGGACTTGAAAGTTGATATCGTTTAATAATTTTTTTTTCATTTTATCTTTTTTTTCATATGGTTTATTTTCTCTTCCATAGTTATCTTTAAATCTTACAAGATCATTTTTATCTATTGGGGTTTCTATCTCTAATACAGTTGCATTGTTTTTAGATAATGCTTTTGTTGAATGAAATAATCCTGGCCTTATCATTAATTTAGAGGGAGCTTTTAAAATTACTTTTTCATAAAAACCTAATTCAACCTGAACTGTTCCATCTAAGAGTATAAATCCAGTTTTTTTAAGAGGGTGACAATGTAAAGATGTTTTGTGATTTTTTTTAATATTTAATAGCCATGTTGCTGTGGTCTTGTTTTCACATACAATATATTCGCTGCCCCAAGGTTTGGTAACAACTAAATTTTTATATTTTTCTTTATTATTGCTTTTTGTTCTTGTCATAGAATATTTTTAATACTGATCGCATCCAGGGCCCAAGATCTTTGTAATGTGCGGTTGTGACAATATTATGATCAATGACGGCGGGTAAATCTGTGTAAATTGCCCCAGCATTAGTTAGGTCATCTTCCATACTATAATATCCAGAGATTTTTCTTCCTTTTACAATTTTAGCAGATATTAAAAGTTGAGCGCCACTACATATGCACCCTATAACCTTTTTTTTCTGATCAAATTCAGAAATAAATTTAATTATTTTTTTATCTTGCCTTATTTTTTCCATAGCTTTTACCCCACCAGGTAAGATAAGTAGATTATAATGGTCAACTGATAGATCTTCTATTTTCTTTATAGACTGATTTTTATTTGGTGGTAATTTTGTTCCTAATATTCCCAGCGCTTCCTTTCCATCAGGAAGACAAACATCTATTTCAAACTCGTCTTCTAGTAGACGGTAGTATGGATATATAAACTCATGATCCTGAGCTAAATTTCCACTAATAATTATTGCCTTTTTAGACACTTATACTTTCTTTTTTTTTAGTTTTTCGATATAAAATTTTGTTAAGTAATATCAGGATAAATAATTTCTTCAAGAACTAAAGGAGCGTTTTATTAAATGGAAATTAAAGCTAAAAAGAAACTATATAGAAATGATGATTACTCGATAAAAAGTCACTGGTAATAACATTTTAGAGAAAAGTGTTTGTATCCACCAAATTTTTATCATTTAGGCTATGAATTCTAAATAAGTATAAATTAATATTATTAAAAATATCTTCTTAATATTGAATTAAAAATAAAAAGTATTATTATTAATTTTAATTTCATGGCGGGGTAGCTCAGTTGGTTAGAGCGCAGGACTCATAAGCCTGAGGTCAGTGGTTCGATCCCACTTCCCGCTACCAACAATACCAACGCTATTTTATTTCTAGACAACTGCTTTAAGTTATTTTGGCATATTTTAATATTCTACTAAATTTTTGGCACAATTTGCACCACTAAGGTAAAAAATATGGTTTTAGGTTATATAAAAATTGTTATATAAGAACAGTTTGAGAAGGGTAGAGGTTGTGTGCAGGAATCATAAGCCTGAGGCAGTGGTTCGCTCCCACTACCTGCTATCATGTTTTTTTACTTGTATATAAGTTTTAATCAATAAAAAAATGTATGAAAATAAAATTACTTAAACTAATAATATCATTATTTTTTCTAATAATTTTTTTGGTTACATCTTTATTATTATTTGACTTAACAAAATATGATCCATCTTATATAAATAGAAATTCTCTTACTTTTAGTATTAATAATTTAAATAGTAAAAAGGCAAAATTATTTTTTTCATTCTATGTCGATGCAAAACAAACAATTACCTCAAAATTTAATAAAAACTATCAAAATCACTGGAATGCTGAAGATAAAACATTAAGAGAAAGCCTGCCTGAAAAAAAAGTAATTTTAGCAAAACAAAATAATTTTATGCCTGCTACTTTAATTAAAGATTTAGAAGTTAGTTTAGATAATTGGCCAAGAAGTCACGGAGGTTACACGTCAAAAAGATTTTCTAACCTTGATATTATTAATAAAAGTAATGTTAAAAAATTAGAATTAGCCTGGATATATAATTCAAAAGATGGAAGAAAAGGTATACAAGCAAATCCAGTTGCGTTTAAAGGTTTAGTTTATTTACCAACGCCAGGAAATCATATTGTTGCTTTAGATGGAATTACCGGTAAAGAAGTATGGAAATACAAAGTTAAAAAAGGTTATCATGCGGCCAAAAGAGGACTTTTTATTTTTAAGGATAAAAAAAATAATATCACTAAGCTTTATTTTACTAACGACGACCAATTAATAGTGTTAAATGCAAAAAATGGAAAAACAATTGACACCTTTGGAAAAAATGGCGTTATCAAAATTGGATCAAGTCCCATTCCACCAGTAATTATTGATAACAAATTAGTTATAGTAACATCTAGACCTTCCATTGAAGTTTATGATGCTGAATCTGGAAAGATATTTTGGAAATACTATCTAAGAAAAATTAATAAAAAAAATTTTGGTGAAGTAGATTTTAAAGGAGGAAATCCCTGGGGAGGAATCTCTGCTGACATAAAACATGGTTTACTTTATTTAACAACAGGCAACCCTAAACCAAATTTTGTTGGAATTACTCGACCAGGAAAAAACCTTTATGCTAATAGTGTGATAGCATTTGATGTTCGTAATAAAAAATTGCTATGGCACTTTCAAGAAACATGCCATGACTTATGGAATCTTGACATACCATCAACACCAATTCTTACAACTATTGAAAAAAATGGTTTAAGAATTAATGTGGTAGTTGTGGTCACTAAATTAGGAAACACTTTAATCTTAGATAGATATACTGGTGAACCAATTTTTGATTATGTAATGAAACGTGCGCCTGTATCTAAAATACCTGGCGAAAAAACCTGCCCATACCAACCCTCGCTGAAATTACCTGAGCCGTTTTCAAGAAATGTATTTACTATGGATGATGTTACTAATTTATCCGTTTCTAGCAATACTTACATTAATTCAATAATAAATAATTCTAATTTTGGCTTTTTTGCAACCCATGAAATCGGAAAAGATACAATAGAATATAATCAGCAAGGGGGAGCTCAATGGACGGGAGCAAGCATAAACCCCTTCAAAAATATAATGTATGTATCAGCTAGCAACATTCCCTGGAAAGTTGGAGTGCGAGCTATTAAGGGTAAAAAAAATAAAATTAGGCTTTTCGACAAGATAGAAGAGCCATTAAGAGATCTTGAGGGGTATCCAGGGGTTAAACCACCATGGGGAACGCTTACAGCATTAAACTTAAACACTGGAAAAATAAAATGGCAAGTTCCACTTGGGTATTATGAAGCTTTAAAAGAAAAAGGTATTATTTCAGGAACAGAGAATTTCGGTGGAGCTACAGCCACAAACGGAGGATTAGTGTTTGTTGCGGGTACTTTAGATAAATTAATAAGAGCTTTTGATGATGATACTGGTAAAGAATTGTGGTCTTACAAACTGCCATATATAGGTTCAGCACCACCTTCATCTTACAAAATAAACGATGAACAGTATATCGTTATACCTGCTTCTGGTGGAATTACGTTAAAAAACTACTATAAAGATCTTGTAGAACAAGGTGACGCAATCGTAGCCTTTAAAATTAAAAAATGAATATTGCAGACAAATTATATAAATCACAATTCGTAAATTCGTTACCAAAATTTTTTTTAAGAAAATTAAAGAAAATATTTAATTATTATTTTATTGAAGTTAAATCTGAATCACTACCTGTTAATAATCATCCAAGCACATCAAATTTAGATCAACAAAAATTTTTAGTAAAAAGATTTCATGCTACACATTATACGCCGCCCTCATCATGCCCATACCTTGCTCAATTATTAAAAGCATTATTTGTGCAAAATGAAGGTAGTTTTAATTTTTTAGATTTTGGTGGTGAAAATATTGATCATTATTTATATTTAAATAAACATATTAAAAACATTAAATATTTTTATTTTAATCAAAAAGAAAACATAGAAGTTATGAAAAAATTAAAAGATCAAAATAATTTTGAAAATTTTACCGTTCTAAATTCATTAGATGAAATAAAACAAATGAATTTTGACTTTATAAACCTTGGTAGCGTAATTCAATATATTGATAATTATAAAGAAGTTTTAAATGATTTAATAAATACAAATCCAATTTATATTTTTTTTTCAGCTCAAACCTTTTATGAAAAAAAATATAATACAAAAGAAAAAATTATTGTAAAACAAGTCAATATCCTTCCGCAGGTGAATTTTTGTTTTTTTTTTGAGTACAGCCCTTTTATAAATATCTTTAAAGTAAAAAATTTTTTACCTCTTTTTAAAACTTTAAATTTAACAGATAAAGTTAATTATAAAAATTTTAATGAAAAAATGGGAAAAATTGAATACTCAGATTTGTTGTTAAAAAATATGAAAAAGTAGTTTAATTTCACTTTTAGTATTTAAAGTGCATGTCTTTTAATATATTATCAAATTCATCTTCAATTTTATTTCCCAATCTAAAAACAAGACTTTCTAAATACTGGCACTCACTAAGTTGTCTTGATGACGAATCGGTTAAATTCATATCCATTAAAGCTCGCATCCATCTTTCACTCATATCATATTTAATAAACATAGTAGCCAGCTTAGTCATATTTTTAATACGATTCATTGTAACTTTATCAAATTTTACTGAACCTTCACCGCTGTGCCACTCAAATTCACAAGCTTCACTTAATGGAACGCCAGCTTTATTAGCTTTATCCCAAAGCGCAGTTCCAGGGTACAACATTAATGGAAAGCATGATGTCCAAGTCATATCAGGGGGAGCTTCTTTACTTATTCTTTGGCACATTTGTATTGTTTTAATTGCGTCAGTTACAGGGTCTGGCACGAGTCCATCTATATTAGGAAGGCCTATTATAACTTCTAATTTAACTTTAACTCCGTAAGAAGTCATAATTTTAACTGCTTCAATAACTTGGTTTTCGTCTTGAAAGTGTCTATTAAATAATTTACTTGAATCTCCACCTGTTGTTTGAACTCCCATAGTTACTGTATCCGCTAATTCTGCTAGTGTTGATAGAGCAGCATCAGTAGCTTTAACTACAGTTTGAGGTGTAACATTCGCATACATAGGTATATTAATTTCTTTTTTCCAAGCTTGAGTAAATTCTTCTAACCACTGAGTGCCGTCAGCACCTTCATGCGTTCCATATAATACATCATCATCTTCAAAAGATATCTCTTTAGTTGGATACTTTAAAAATAATTTAGCTTCTTCAATCATATTTTCAACAGGTCTACGTGCTAACCAATATTCTTTGTAAGCTTTAGCTCCATATGATTTTCTTGTAACGCTAGTGCAGCAAAAGGAACAATTATAAACGCATCCAAAATGGGACATAATATATTTTCTTTCTCTTCTGCCCATTCTTGGAACTTGTTCAAAGTATTCTTTAAGCGCTGGCTGCATATCGCATGGATACGCTGGGGCTCCTTTAATTGTAGTTTTTACAGGACTTTCAATAATTTTATCTATAGTTTCGTAAACAGGGCCCCAAACCAAGTAATCTATATCATCATTATTTTTTATTTCATCAGGTATAGCTAACACATGTTTTCCACCAAACACACTTTTTGCAGATGGTAATATTTTTTTAAACTCTTTAACTAATTCAACTGATCGAGAAAATTCTGTAGAAAGAGGTCCAAAGCAGATATATTCTGGATTGTAATCTTTAATTTTATTTTTTAATTTTGCTGCATCATCATCACCATCAAGCCACATTATTTCGTGGTTCATTCTTAATAACTCACCTGCAACAAATGCAAGACCATATGTAATATCATTACCGATATGAATAAGGCACCACTTTTTACCACTATATTTACTTTTTGTAGTATTAGTATTATTTTTAGCTTCAATAATGTTAGCCATTTGTTTATTCCTCTAATTATCAAGCATTAGCATTTTATTAGATAAATTACATTACTAATATTAATTTAAAAATACTAAAATTTGTTGAATTATCTGTGCTATTTTTAAAAAAAATTACAAAATATCAAATAATTTAGTTTTTCAAAATTTTACGAAGCTTTCTTATATTCATTGAAGGATTTAAAGGATAGTTGGAATTGAGCATTTTCTTAGCATAATTTTTTTTTATTTTTGAATTATATTTCTTTACAAAATTATAAACTGACTGTGATTTACCCCCTACATTAATCACACCCTTTTTATTTATTAATTTAAATAAAATCTTCGCAACCTCATCATGAAATATGAAATTTGTAATAAAATCAGAAAATGCTTTTTTATGAACAAAAGGTTTTTCAGTCATACATACTCTTAAAATCAAGGAGTTTTTGTACATCTGAACTGCGCTTTCTCCACCTAATTTTGACCAGGAGTAATTATTTTTCGGCAACAATGGAGATTCTTCTCTATAATTACCTTTAACACCAGGATAAACGTAGCTAGTTGAAAAGTAGATTAGTTTAATACCCAGATCAGAACATACCTTTGTTACATTTGCGGTCCCAATTATATTTAAATCGATACTTCTTTTCATATTAGTTTCATGAATTTTCATGGGTCTTGATAATCCAGCTAGGTGAATTAGATACTTTGGTTTTATTAATTTAAGATATTTTTTTATAAGATTAAAATTTAGAATATTTAATTTTTTTTTACTAGGGAATATTAAGTTATATTTATTGTTTATTTTTTTAAGTTCTTGACCAAAGCGACCCGCGCCACCCGTAATAACAATTTTATTTTTATATAGAAACATGGGATATCCATTTACCACCTTTATTCGTAAAATCTTTTTCTTTACTAAAAATTTCATTTTTATGGTTCCAAGCAAACAAATATGCAACGTCTGGTAAATTATTATGAAAATGAGAAATGGGTACAATAGGAATGTGTGTCCCTGGCGAAAACTTTCCAATCTTTTCTTTAGTAGTGTCACATATGTAATCAAATATATTTTTGTCAAGACTACAATAATTTAAAATTGTCGTGCTTTTTGACGTTGCTGCATAACCGCAAATATTTTTTCCATCTTCTTTAATTTTTTTTAAAGTATTAATTATTTTATTTTTAGATTCTTCACAATTTTTCTTAAATACTAAGCAAGATTCAATATTATCTAAGTTATTTTTCTTTTCTAATGATAGCCCATCCACAACACTTTGATTGATGTTATGTTCTTTTTTTCTAGCAATCACATATCTCATTGATCCACCGTGAGTAATTTGAGGCAACACATCAATTAATTCATAATTATACATTTCAGCAATTTTTTTAACTGATGTTACCGAGAACATAAATATATGCTCATCATAAATTTGGTCATAAGAAACTTTTTCAAACATTGATCCCATGTATGGTTCTTCAAATACAAACACACCTTTTTTAGATAGCAGCTGATCAACAGTTAAAATTAAATTTTTTAAATCAGGTATATGACATATAACGTTTGAAGCACATATAGCATCAGTATTTTTTTTAAAATTTTTTAAATCAACTACATTTTCAACACTAAAGAATTTACTAATTGTTTTAATTTTATTCTCCTTAGCTTTATCTGCTACATTTTCTGATGGTTCAAAACCAACATAATCAATACTAGAATTTTTAAAATTATTTAAAAAAGTTCCATCATTTGAACCAATTTCAATTAGTTTAGAGTTAGAATTTAAGTATTTTTTTTGGATCCAGTTAGCATAATTTTTGAAGTGTAATTTCATATATTCTGAACTACCAGTAAAGAATGGATATTTATGATTAAACATTTTTTCAGGCTTTGGGTGATCATTAAGTTGAAAAAGAGATAGTTGTTCTGAAAATCCAGCTTCCATTTCAAAAAAGAACTCAGACTTAAAATCATTTGCTTTAAGAAAACCATTGGCTAATGGCATTTTTCCAAAAGACATAAATGAATTTATTTTTTTATCAGTTAATTTACATTTCATAATTTATGAATTTACACCTTTTAAAATTTTTAATGTAGATTTTATATCGTCTTTGATTAGAGATTTTAAAACAAAAGCTTTTTGAGAAAATTTATCACTTGAGATTTTGTATGAAAATTGATTTATTAGTTGTGAATGAACATGGTTAACTTTAATTTTTTTTCCATATTTTTTTAAGATATTTATTATTTGTTTCACAGTTAAATGTTCAGATATAATATTAAAAATATCGTTAACAAAAAAGTTTTTTTCTAACGTAAATTTGATAACTTTGAATGCATCTCTTAAAGATAAATATGGCCTAGGTTTATTCATCATACTTTTCCATACTGGCAAATGTAATCCTAAAACTGCATTAAAGCTAAATTTATTTACAGCTGTATGAAACCTCATTCCTTTTGAAACCCCACTAATAGTTCCAAATCGATAGGTTACATAGTTAATGTTATTTTTATTTTTTTTTAAAATACTTTCTTCTTTTAGCTTAATGTTAGCATAAGGAGATTTTGGTTTCATTGTTCTGCAATTTTCATCTACTAAACCTTTTTGTTCTCCGTATACACTTGTTGTAGAAATATGTATTAGTTTAGCTGACTTTGACGTGCAATATTTAATTACATTCTCAAATATACCAATGTTATTTTTCCAAATTTTATTTTTTACTTTAACACTACCTGCCGCATCAGTTAATGAGGCTAAATTTATTACGACATCTACCTTTTTAAATTTCTTTAAAGAATCCTTTATGGAAAGATCTTTTTGAATAAAATAGATTTTTTTACTAGTTCTAGGGAGGTTAAAGATACTACAGTACCTATTTGTTGAAAGGTCATCAATTATATAAATATGTTTTACAACATTTAGCTTGTTTATATTTTCTAAAATATAAGAACCTATATGTCCTAACCCACCAGTAATTAAAATTTTCATTTTTTCCTTAAAATTTTTTTATATTCAGTAAAATTGTTAATATAGTCATTTGCGTTATAAAATTGATCACAGATAACCATTAAAGACGATTTTTTAGTTAAAAATTTGACGCTAACCCAATATTTTGGAGGAACAAGCACGCCTTTTTCTGAGCTATCATTTAGTAATATGCTTTCAATTTTTTTGTGAGTTTGTATTTTTAATAGAAACTTTCCTAATACTGGGTAAAAAAATTGCGAACATTTCTTGTGAGCATGATCTCCTCTAATTTTACCTTTTTTATCATATAGAAAAAAAGCTCTTCTAACAGTTAAAGGGAAATTTTTATCAAAACCCATAGTAATAATTTTTCCAGTATTTTTAGAATATGATTTTATCTTAAATCTTTTAATTTTTTTCATTATAAATTTTTACTAATATCATTTATTTTACTTTTTGCTTGTGTCATAAAAAATAACAGGCCAAAGTAGAGGCTTGGTGTATTTATGAAACCAATAAGACAAATATCTTTCAGCTAAAAAACCATATATTCTCACTTTTCCGTAACCTTTTATATCAAAGCCAAAAATTTTTTCACATCTTTTTAACCAAGGGAAAATAGAGCTATAATAGTTATTAATAATCTTTTTAGATTTACATACAAACATGTTGCCTCTGCTAAAAGATATATTTTCCCTGGTATATTCCCTAAAATCTTCTCTTTCATCACGATCAAGTAAATCAATAGCCTTATCTAAATTGCCATTACCATGCCACATATCAAAATGAAATCTTAAATTTCTTTTTGATTTAATTATAGCTTTAGGATTTCTTATCAACGAAACAATCCCACGTTTCATAAGCTTAGAAAATTTCAAATTGTTCATATAAAGGTGTTCTCCAATTACACTATCAAAATTATTCCATTCTGAAGGAATTTTATTTAATACCATATCTTCAAACTTGGTATTTTGAGATTCAACAAAGTATGCGCCATTTTCTTTTGTAAATTTAATATTTTTATTTTCAGAGAGTGATTGATTTTTGCTCCAAAATTCGCGATATGCACAAAAACCAATCCACTGATTATCTTCTATTTTAGGGAAGATGTTTTTCCAAAACCAATAATGAAAAGTATATTCACCATAATATTTATTTTTATATGATATATTTTCATTAGTATTATCTCTTAACCATTCATTTGAAAAACTGTCAGATCCTAAGCCAACCGGCTCATATCCCATTCCCTTTATTAAAGAAAAAGTGTCATTGTGTAGTGATAAACAATACATCTTGGCATTATGCATAGTTTTATAAATATAATTTATTATATTCGTTAAAGGTAATATTATTTTTATCTTTTTCTGAAATCTGTGGTTTTTTTATTGGCCATTTGATGTTTAAAGTTTTATCATTCCATAATATCCCAGTTTCATTAATCACCGATCTGTAATTGCTGATTCCATATAAAACTATACTTTCATTAGCAAGGCTGCAGAAACCATGAGCAAAACCGCTTGGAACAAATAACGATGAGGCATTTTTTTGAGATAAAATATTAGTAGAGTATTTGCCATATTTCTTTGAGTTTTTACGTAAATCAATAACCACATCAAAGATTTTACCTTTTATAACTGAGATAAATAGATCCTGCTTTACTTTACGTTGTAAATGAAGACCCCTAATTATATTTTTTTTAGATTTCGAAACGCACCAAAAAATAAATTTTTTTTTTTTGAAAATTTTATTTTGGAAAACTTCTCTAAAGTGCCCTCTGTTATCATAATAATTTTTTCCCTTGATAATTTTTAAACCACTAAAATTTGTATTAGAAATTTTCATTTAAATAACTTCTTCAAATAAGTTGAGTAATTGCAGTTACCATAAAATTTTATTGCAGATTTTATTTCATTTTTTCCTATCCATTTATTTGCAAAAGCAATTTCTTCAAGACATGCTATTTTTAGGCCCTGTCTGTTTTCTAACGCCGCAACAAAAGATGAAGCATTATAAAAATCTTCAATCGAGCCAGCATCTAACCAAGCAGCACCACGTCCAATAAACTCTGCAGTAAGCTTATTTTTTTTATTATATTTTTTTAATAAGTCAACTATTTCAGTTTCATTTCTTTTTGAAAATTTTAAAGTCTTAGTATATTTAATTACATTATTGTCAAAAAAATATAATCCCGTAACAGCTAAATTAGAAAAAAATTTTTTAGGTTTTTCTATTATATTTAAAATTTTATTATTTTTATTTATTTTAACGACACCATATTGAGATGGATTGCTTACTGTATGCAGTAATACTTTAGCACCTGTTTTTAGTTTAGTACATTTTTTTAATTTTTCTGTGAGGCTCTGTCCGTAAAAAAAGTTATCACCCAGAATTAAGGCAACATTATCTTTCCCAATAAATTTTTCTCCAATTTTAAAAGCTTCAGGTAAACCTCTGGGCTGCTCTTGTTGAGCAAAACTTATTTTAATACCAAGATTTTTCCCATCTGGTAAAATTTTTTTAAATTGTGCTAGTTGTCCTTTATTTACAATAATTAATATATCTTTAATTCCAGCTAACAGCAGGACTGATAAAGGATAAAATATTAATGGCTTATCATAAATCGGTAAAAGTTGTTTGTTAACTGCCTTTGTTAACGGACTCATTCTTTTGCCATGTCCACCCGCAAGTATAATTCCTTTTTTAATCATTTTTATTTTAACCCTAATCTTTTATTATATAATTTTTTAGAAATACTTTTAAAAAAAATAAAGTTATTTAAATACCAATTAAATGTCCCAGCCAAACCTTTCTGGAGTTTAATTTTTGATTTCCATCCTAACTTTACTTGAATTTTTTTGCTATTCAAAGCATACCTCAAATCATGACCTGGTCTATCTTTAACAAATTGAATTTTAGCTTTATTATTATTATTTTGCAAAAGACTTTTTTGAATAATAATTAATTTTTTTGCTATATCAATATTCCTAACATTTTGACCTGTACCAACGTTATAATTTTCACCAATTTTTCCTTTAAGAAATATTTTTAAAAGAGCTTCACAGTGATCATATACGTGTATCCACTCTCTGGAATTTTTTCCTTTTGCATATATGGGCAATGGTTTATTTTTAATTATATTATAAATAAGTTTTGGTATTAATTTTTCTGGAAATTGATTTGGTCCGTAATTGTTACAACAGTTAGAAATTATTGCTGGAATCTTGTAAGTTCTTATATAAGATTTTATTAGGTGATCTGCACTTGCTTTCGAAGCAGCATATGGCGAACTAGGATTGTATGAAAATTTTTCATCAGAGCGTTTGCCAGAAACAATATCTCCATAAACTTCATCAGTTGAAATATGAATCAATTTAACTTTTCTATTTTTACTTTTTAAGTATTTTTTTATTACTTCTAGTAAACTGTACACTCCTATAATATTAGATTTAATAAAATTTTTTGGATCATCTATAGATCTATCTACATGTGTTTCTGCAGCAAGATTAAATATTCCAGAAGGTTGAAATTTGTTTAAGATTTTTAATAATTTTTTACTTTCATTAATATCGAGTTTAAAAAATCTATAATTTTTATTTTTTTTAATCTCCTTAAGATTATACGGGTTTGCCGAATAACTTAATTTGTCTATATTTATTACGAAATAATTTTTTTTAAGTAAAAATTTGACTAAATTACTTCCAATAAATCCAGAGCCACCAGTTACAATAATTTTTTTCATATTTATTTTACAAAAAAGGTATGATCTAATAAATTAAAGTATTAGAAGATTTAGAGTATAAAATCAATTATGTTTAAATAATGTCAATACAAGATAT